>Ga0325410_1004579_pt1 | contig 15423 bp, 3 predicted proteins | sample PopdelMetagenome_16_FD_206182 | JGI IMG/M metagenome (GOLD analysis project Ga0325410, IMG submission 206182) | Populus deltoides microbial communities from Bellville, Georgia, United States - Xylem-PdIQD-R3 | ecosystem: Host-associated > Plants > Phyllosphere > Stem > Wood/Secondary xylem...
AATCTAGTTAAGGTAGTGACAGCATGTTCAGGTGTTGATTATCATGGGAATGATTTCAAGGCTTTGGTGTATGAATTCATGGTTAATGGGAGTTTGGAAACCTGGCTGCATCCAAGTCCTGCAACAGATGAGGTGCGGGGGATTCTAGATCTTTTGCAGAGACTAAACATTGCCATCGATGTTGCCCACGCACTCGACTATCTTCATCATCAATGTGAAAAACAAATAGTTCACTGTGACCTCAAACCAGGCAATGTTCTTCTCGATGACGAAATGGTTGGCCATGTAGGTGATTTTGGATTAGCAAAATTCCTTCTCGAAGACACCCTTAACCATACGACAAACCCATCAAGCTCCATTGGAATAAGAGGGACCATTGGTTATACTCCCCCTGGTAAATGTTGTACATACAATTGTTCTGTTCATCGCATTCTTTTTCATTTCAATATCATATTTCCGTGCCACTGTTTCTTCAAACATCTCTAAACACTTTAAATTTTTCATGCTACTGCTTGCTGTATTCTGTAGCAAACTTACTTCCCATCTTATGATTATGATTGTAGAGTATGGTGCGGGAAACGAAGTGTCAGCATATGGTGATGTATACAGCTATGGCATACTCTTGCTGGAGATGTTTACGGGAAAGAGACCAACTGATGACCTGTTTAATGGTCTGAACCTTCATAGCTATGTCAAGACATTTCTTCCTGAGAAAGTGTTGCAGATTGCAGATCCTACTCTTCTTCAAATAAAATTTGAAGGGAATTCTATCGAACAAAATAGAGTTCTTGAGTGCTTGGTCTCAGTATTTACAACTGGAATCTCCTGTTCTGTCGAGTCGCCACAGGAACGGATGGGCATTGCTGATGTTATAGCCCAACTATTTTCTGCCAGAAACGAACTTCTTGGAACCTGATTACATTACAAGAGAATGACGTGCCTAGTTCTGTGTATGGTTCATGATGATGTGCTACACTATTTTACTCGGTTCTTTCGATAGATTTGTAGATCAACTATTTTCTTTTATTTCACTATGACTTTAATCGCTTTGAAACAATAAGATCAGATGAATCTTTTAGAATCATAATTTGATATCAAGAATGAATTCACATAGCCTTTTCTCTAATAACTACTGATTAATGTTGCAACTTGATATTCCAAACCAAAATCAAACAAAAGAAAGATGGCTCTTACCTGCTTATCACAAGGTATTAAGAGAAATTTGCGAAGGAAATCAAGTTTTCCTTCACCCTCTCTTCTTCCTCTTTTTAACTTTTACTTTCCTTATTTCGCCCAAGCTTAAAAACCTTATTCTATCTCAATAACCTCTCTAAAGTCATTAAATCTCCCTTTTATGGCATTCATTCTCTTAATTTCACAATTTTCTCTCATGAATTTAATGGAAAAAGGCATGAAAACCCTAACCCCCAATTTCTTCTCTCTTTCTTATTTTCCAGCAGCTCAAGCCAGCTGTCCATAAGTAGAAGAAAAGGCTATATTTTATTGATAAATGATTGTTTTACACCTCACTTACCCCTGCTTTTTTTCCTACCCAACTGTCCATATTTTTTCAGAACCTTTCTGAACTTGAATTTCTCCAAGATTTTAACCTTAGATAAAAATATATGTAAAGCAACTTCCCATAAAATTTTAGCTTGATTAAACAATTATTTTAAAAGATATCTTTGATAACATAAAACTAGCTATTACATGATTTTATGTTAAAAAATTAAATTTTCTTATTCAATCCCTATTAGAATTATATCAATTATTTTAGTAAGTCCTCAAAACTATTTCCTTACTTCAAAATATATTTATTTTTTCTTTTCATCGTTTATTTCTCTTGTAGATTTACAATGGTTTCATGAAAACATTACTGATTCTTAATTGAGGTTTATACCAATTTTTTTTAATACAATTCTTTCATAACTTTCATAGTTTATTTTCATTATAATTCCTTCGAATTATTTTCATTCTCAAAACACATTCATTTAAATTTTTGTAATACTTCTATCCGTCGAAACACGTTACTGGTTTCATCGATGTTATAAATTTTTAGTTATAATTTATAATTCTTATTTTAGCTTCAACAATACCTTTAAATTTATTTATAGAGGTCATTTCCTCCATTACAAATCACATTTATTTTTATTTTCATCATTTATCTATCTTTTCCCATCCTGAATTTTCATTACTTGTCGGGCCTTATCACTTTCGATCCTTTATGAATACAAGAAGTATAATGAATGAGATCATGAGAGATAAAAAAATAAAAAATAAATAAAAATAAAAATAAAAATGATCAAGGATATTGCATATTATGTCTACTTTATGTCTCATTATTCAAGAAGTAATATATTTCTAATAAATATATACCAACTTAGCTTTTAAAGTATGCCTTGTCACACAAACTATTTGTTAAGTATGAATGCTGCAAAACTAATGAGAGAGTTGATCCTATCATGTGTGGGTTATATTAAGAAGAAAATGATTTGGGTCACCTAAGATGGGCCAACCCAACCCAATCTATATTAATATTATTTATAATAATAATAATAATAATAATAATAATAATGAAGAGTTACATCCTAACAATAACTAAACTTTTTTTTATTTATTTCATCAGTTAACATTATGTTGAGATGGTTTTAACCCTTACACATTGTTTCCTTTTGCATGCTATTGTGTATTTATGGTGTCAAAAAAGGTTTTTGAAATGAAATTAATGCTTAATTTTGTAAAATTTAATTTAATTTTATCAATTAAGAAAATTAAAACAACATAGGCAAAATTTAACACTACAAGAATAGCTATTTTTGTTTTTACAGTTCATTAGGTACGAAAAGCCATGATTTAATCCCTTAATTTTTTACATTTTTATTTTTTTATTCCTGTATTTTAAGGTTCTATGTTTCAATCCTAAAGTTTACTTTTTAACATATTAATCACTCAAATTTGAAAGAATAGAGCATGTTGTTGGAAAAAGGAAAGGAGGGAAAAAGTTTTTGGTTAGCCATATTCCAACCATCAAAAAGACTAATTTTGGAATTAATAGATTTCTTTTTAAAAGAGAGTTTCAATGGAGGTGTAGTTTTCCTTTGTACATGTTTCAAAACGTATATCTAGACTCGTAAAGTTGTTTACAATATAGTTGAATTTTTTATTTATGGAGAGATTGTATTCTTTTTAGAGTTCGAAATGAGTTTATTGAGATTCATAATATGTCTTTAGGGTACTTCCAGCTGAAAACAAGTTAAGAATTAGGTTATTGGATTTCTAAAACTAGATTTCAGCTTTCCGACCACTAGAAGTGGCTATAAAATCATCTAGAAGATAATGTGTCGTTTACCCAAGCAGACAATACATAGTTTGCTATAAATAAAAAAAATTGGTGGCGGAGGACATGTCATTCACATGTTAAAAACAAAAAATAAAATAAATCCAAACGAGTGGACTTGACCTATCAAACTTATGTGCACCTAGCCTTTTCTTAGATATCCCTTCTTCTACTTCCTTTTTTTTCTCTAATTTTTGACAAAAAAAATCTCTTAAAAAAATCTATTAAAATAATATTTATGCAATTATTTTATTTTTTAAAGAAGATTAGGTCTTTTGTGATGATATTACCGATTCCTTTATTGATAATTTTGTGTTAGCCTAATATGCATAATTTTTTAAATAATTTACCCATTAATATTGTCGCTTGTGTGCATACGAGGTGACAAGATATCGGGATCGAGGAGTCACTACCTAGTTGTTTGGTTCAAGGTCACTAAGAGACTCAGGTGGACTGACCTTATAAGAAATTCTAGGATAAATGACATGTTGTGATAGGGGTGAACAAAAAACCCGAATAACTAACTAAACCGAGAAAACCAGAAAAAAATAACCAAAAAACCCGAACCGAAAAAAAACTGAATTAATCGATTAGAAAATAACAGAAATATTCTGGTTCAGTTCAATTTCGGTTTCTAAAGTCTGAAACCGATTAAACCAAACCAAACCGAACCAGTTCAATCAGGCCAACACTTAAAAAAAAAACAAGTATAAATAGTTTCTAACCCTAAACCTAAATACATTCTCACCCGTTAGCCGCCCTCTCTATCTCTCATCTCTCAAATGATAAATCTTCCGTGCTTTCAAATCTTCACTTCTTTCTACCTGACCACTTTAAAATGAAAATCAAATTTTTTTTAGCTTTCATCTAGGCCTTCTATGAAGGAAGTGAGCCACTCATCTCAGGGACATGCCCAGAACTTTAGCTTTGTGAATGGAATGAATATGTAGTTTTGAAAGGTGGAGCAGATCTTGGTCTTATGGACTGGCTTTCTATCCATCCTGAATATTGACCCCCACGATTCTGTCTTCTTAGCTTCCAATCTTCCATCTGGCCGGTTCATTGAAGTTGGCTTCATTAGGACTACTGGAGTTTCTTCGTAAATGGAGTTTCTTTGGTTAGTTTGATTTGTTGGCTTCTTGAAATGCAAAAGACCTTTGAGTTAGAGAGCTTCGAGGATATGCTTAAGGGTTTCAAGATCTTTCGATGGGGATTCAATCCCTTGCTTAAGGGTTTCATCTCTCAAATCCCTTGCATTGTGTTTATTCAGTTTCAAAAATAAAAGTGCTGAAAAATATGGTCAACAATTTCAGTTTGAACCAGTTTGGAAGGAAAAAAACCGAACCGAACCAAACTGAAATTAATCGGTTTGAACAGGGATTCGGTTTGGTTCAGTTCAAAAACTAAAAAAAATCGGTTTGGTTGTTTATTTTGGTCCAAAACCAGACCGAACTAAAAATGCTCGGCCCTAAATTGCGACCATAAAAAGTATTAACACCACTAGCATACCTTAACTAAGGTAAGCTGCATTGTATGGTTTAGATATAGCTTAAAGGTATAAATGTATTCCTAACCGATGATCTGTTTATGGGTTAAAACAAAGATTCATGCTTATAAATAAATCTAGTATTTTGAATTTATTATGGGTTCGTATACCCAAATAAATTATTGTGAAAAACATCTATGTAGGTGCCCTGACAGGATTCACCTATCCTATAAGACGAAAGGATTTTCTACAACTCATATATCATGATGAAGAATACATCCAATTAAAATTGTTGAATATCCAAAATAAAATTATTTCAATTTTCTAATCAACTCTTATTATTTAAATATCAGCCTATTTATAGGTCCAATATTCATATCAGAATATTGACCATTAATTCTTAAAAAACAATTTAGGGTTTTTAAATATTATCAAGTTCTCATTGATTCAATGAAATGGTTATTGAAACACCTTTTTTGTTTTTAAAATAATAATTTTTTATAGAAATTTTGGACAGTTTTGAGATTTTGACAAAAAACTGATATTTTAATACTAAGTCAGCATCTTACAATAGAAGTTTACAGCCTCAGTATTAATTAAAATTGTTGCAAAAACATGCGAAAGACCCATACATAATTTTAAATTAGTCCTTCAATTTTTTAGATTTTGTTTGGAGTTTATTTGGGGTTCTTTTTGGCGAAAAATCATTTTTTATTCAAAGCAAAATTGTCAAAATAGGTATAAAGATATGTTTGCCAAACAACCCTTTAGGCTAAAAATTCCTAAATAATAAAAGTAACTAACCAAATAATGCCTTAGTACCTGACCCAAAACAAAACGAAACAGGTTGACTCGAAAACTGGTTCAACCTTGAACTGAACCGAAAACTATGGTTTGACCCCAAACTAAATCAAAACAAACAATTAAACCTAAAACATATCAAAACTTAAAAAACACAAAAACAGATCAAATATCAAGGACATAAAGAACACGAAGAACATTTAAACCTAAATCCAGCAAACACAAATCACAAACAAGACAAGTTTTCATACAATCAAAGGCAAGACTTTGTTCGTAATCATGCGTAGATCAAGAATCAAGCATCCATTTTCTTCGATTAATACTCAAAAAGCACTATTTGATTAAAATATGTTTGGGTAGTTGAAAGAATCCTAGAATATAAACAAATAAATACATGTTATTGATGCATTTAAACCCTAGATTATTTGTTCAAGATGACAAACTAACATGTTTGTGCCAAGAATTAACCCAAAACATCTAAAAAACAAGAGGCTAAGGCAAAGTTCATGCAAAGAACATGAACCAGAATCTAGAAAATTTCAATAAACTAAAGAACTAATGTCAAAACCTAAATTTAACTTTTTAGGCCTTTAGATACATTATTTTTGGTACTCACAAACCACGTTACCAATACCAAGCATAGTTGAATCCAAAAAAAACTAACAAAAAACATCAAATCATCACAAACATGCTTTTAATTCAAACTTCATAACTATAGCCCCAAAAACATAAAATTTCAATTCAAAACTATCTCTTTGAACACTTGGAACCCAAACCATGCTCGAAAACCAAGAACATATACTAATAAAACAGAAAAAGACATAAAGCACCCACTGTCACCTTTTAGTAGAATCCAAAACTATCATATTTTATCAAAATCAGTCACAAAACATATTATCCTGACACTCGGTAACATCAACAACTCCTCCAAACAAGATTTAAACAACAAAAACAACATTTTTACATATTAATCATAACAAAACTAGAAAATATCATAACATTGAAACAAGTTCAAAAAAATCAAAAGAGGTTTAAACATTAAGAAAACATAAATTGGTAGGCCACATGGACTTCACCCTTCTCTCTCTCTTTCCAAAGCTTGTTAGACCTTTTATGTTAGGTTCTTAAACCTTCATTATAGGGTTTATTAACAGAGTATTTCCCCACGTGTTTTTTTTTTGGATTTCCAAGGGTATTTATAAGGTTTTTCTAGGTGTTTATGATAGATTCCCTCAAAGATTGATCAAAGCTATGCCCTTTGATTAAAGTGAGAGGTTTTTGGACAAAAGCTAATAGTTGGAAGCTCTTATACTAGGCTAATTTTGCAATGGTGGTTTTGGTTTTACGGGTACTTAGTGGTTTTGCTAAACCTAGATTGTCATGACCCGAATACCGGGTCCATGACTGGCAATGCAGGAGCGGTGTCAAAAAGACATATCACCTACGCTAAGTCTTAGAACGGTAATATCAAAAGAACAAGTTATTCAAAAATATGCAGCATTTCATAATCTTCAGAAATATTATATTATTCAAAACTGATGAAACCAAAAGATAGTTCAAAACTCCTCATCAGTAATTAAAACAAAAACAATAATACATAATACTCATTACATTGTCAAAATCCAAATTAATTAAAACAAGCTAATAATGGAGCGTTTAAGATATCAAATCAAAATTAAAAGGAAAGCCTCACAAAACAGGCAAGGTATACCGATCAAAACTGAAGAAGCAAGAACACTCAATGAGTCCACCTACTAACAGAAACTAAGAGCCTCAAATAATATTAAAAATAAGGGGTGAGTTCAACCAGCTGAGTGAGGGAATAATATTTAATATACATTATAGATATTAATGATATTAATAGTTTGCAAGTCGATTTATCTTAATATACATATACATACTAAAAATATTATCATAAAATAGTGAAATACATGTCAGAAATCAGATAACACCCGAAGGTGACCACTATGGGATGATCAGTCACCACAGGCTGATGCCTCTCTCACTAGCTAGGTATATAGAATATTATGTATACATAGACTAACTATTCTTCGTTAGCATGGAGTTATTGACAAATCCTATATCAAGACATGATATATATTCGCAGAATCATCAAAGAAATGTATATCATATCAAATAGAATTCAGTTCAACAGAATGCAAGTGCAAATTTCAAGAATAAATGAGCACTCGAAAAATAGAGCAACATATATAAATATTCAAGAGATTAACATTTCGTACTCCTCATATAATCAACATACATATTTATTTATATTATATGCATATTAAAGATTATTTCACTCACCCGGAAAAATATAGATTAAAAAGAATATCAGATGAAAGACCCGAAAAACCTATTAAGGATCGTTAGGAGAACCTACAATAAATATATGAAATATACTCAAAAAAACACAAATATGAGAGTACAATGCATAAAAGAAAACCAAGTTTAGTCTCCTAGGATTACGAAATAAAACGATAATTTTCCAAAACAGGGACCAATACGTAATTTTACCAAAACTGGACCAAACTGTAAATACTTAACCATACTAAAATTTCACCCATAAACCATCCTTAATTCTGTCCAGAACAACACAAGGACCAAACTGAAATTTTTTAAAAGTTCGGGGACTAAAATGTAAATTCCTAAAATTAAGGGACCAAACTGAATATATTCCAAATGAATTATCAAATCAAGATTCATCATCCTTAACCTCGTCATAACATGTCCAGAATCTTAAAAGACATATTAGGGGTCAAATTATAATTTTTCAAAGTTTAGGGACTAAACTGTAATTTTCATAAATCAAGGACCAAAATAAAATTTTGCCATCTTCAACCTCAAGACCATTCTGTCCAGATTTTCGAGCAAGGCTGAAATAGATTTCTTAACCCATAAAAAATCATTTTAACAAATCAACTCATAAATCCTTATTTTTAACAACAAATTCAAAATCAATCACTTAACATTAAATCCCTAATAATCATGAATTAATTTTAACAACATGAACTTCAAATCCTTATAAACCCTAATCTCTTATTTAATCCTTTCATAAACAAACCATAATCAAAAGTAATATGAGAGAGAATGACTTACTTGCTATTTCCACCCTTCTTGAATCCAAAACTCAAGATCAAAAACTGAAATATTTGGTTTAATAATGGGAGGGTCACGACAGCCATAGAATTAGAAGAGAGAAAAATAATTCTCTTGCAACGTTTCCTTATATACCTATGTTAACTTAGGTTGGGTTTGGGCCAAAAGTTTGGGTCTTACATAGATGGTAAGGAGCTATTTTGAAGTTGGTATAGGATGTGCATACCTTTTATTTGGATCCAACCTTGCTGAATTTGAAGGTTTATAGCTTTACATTCATTCATTTAAAGGTGTCAACTCGATCAAACCAGAACCTGAAAATACAGGGAAGTTGATCGAGAACAAGATGTTCTATCTCATTTTTAAGACAATAATTTGTCTCATCTTGGAATAACAACATTGTTTGTTAGGTCTAGCCTAAACGAGCAAAAAATCTATCCCTTATTAAGACAAAAATCTTTCCCCTTTGGAATTGCAAAGCTATCCATTTTTAGAATAGTAATGGGATATCCGTTAAATTTTGGAGTCTAACAACAAATTGTATTTAGACCTTGTTCTAACTCTAGGAACTCAATCTCAATCTTGTACAAATTTTTAGGATGCTCAGTGATTGGCACACATTATAATGTAGTGTTACAACATTTTAGAGGTCTACGTTATCTAGTTTTCTCTTTAAAAACTACCACCACTGATGATTATATCTTACACCTTGTCAATATAACACTTTCTCGTCAATCACCCTCGAGCACTAACCTTTCTCACCAATGACTATCTCCTGTCAACTTGTCTCTTTAATGGATGCTAACCTTTCTCCTCAATCACCTAAGAGTATCCACCCTTCCCATCAATAGTTGTGATGCCTAACTTTCCTTCTAATATGGCACCTACACAATTATTCTTCATACTGAAAAAGAAAGAGATCATTGTATCTCATGATACATTGCTCAAGATAAGATAAGTTCTAAAGACTATATTTTTGTTTACACAAAAGAATCTTTTTTAACTTTTCAATGAGCAGATCAATATTGTCTCTCCAAGTAGACTATATATTTTTCTTCATTGTATTACTAATGTTTATATCTCCAAATAAATTATCTATATCTCCAATGAAATCTCCATACAAAATCTCCTTGCAAGATCTTGACGCCTCCAATAAAATCTCTATATCTTTGAATTATGAGCACTCTAAACATTTATCTTGGTAATTTCTCCATTGATCCACCATTGTTGTTGGCGCAATTCTTACCTTCACACTACTTTATCATGTAATTTAAAAAATATTTTTTAAATATTTTTGAAAAGAAAAACTAATTTAAAAGTTTTGAATTTTTTTAGAAACTTTTCGTAGAAAACCAGGTATTTTAGTACCAGATCTATATCTTATAATGTAAGTATATAACCCGATATTAAACAAAACTGGTAAAAAAACATGCAAGAAAATCACAAATTTTAAAAGGATTTTTGAATTGTTTTTGAATTTTTTTTAAAAAAACATATATAATATTATAATATATAATATTATTTTATATTAATTAAATATTATTAAATATATAGGCTGGGTCAATATCAGCCCAAAATGGTTGGGTGAAAAGTAGCAATCAAGTAGCCTTTTCAATTATATACATGGGAGATAACGAATAGTGACCTGAACCAAGAACTATATTAAACCCATGGCAGGTTGAAAGCAATAATGGTGAAGAATCAGAGTACTTTCGAAGAACTGAAAGGATATAAGAAGTCATTTTCCATATGTCCCATGTTTGATGTTTCTGACTCATCATGAAATGATCCTCACTACCAAAGCCTTAATTTTACACATCCTAATTAAGGAGGAACATGCTGCAGCAATAAATTCCCTCTTTCTTTCATCATTAGCATACAATTTTTATTTTTGTTTTTGTATTTTCAAAATATTTAAAAAAAATTAAATTTTTTTAAATATTTTAACACAAGTTTTAAATTATAAAGTTATTTTGATATAATTAAATTAAATTATCAGGTTTAAAAATAACTTAGATAATTAATAAAAAAACATAATTTGATTTAAAAAAAAATAAATTCAAGGTGATTTTTTTTTTAATTTTGAGATATTATTATATTAGATTAGATGGAGCTTCACGAATTAACTTATCAAATTCACAATCTAAATGACAGACTCTACTGCGTTTAAGAACTTTGTTTTTTAAACTATTTTTATTTAATTATACAATAACAAAAATAAATGCTCATAAAATTAAGTATAAATTGTATACTAAAATATTTGTTTGAGACTACAATACCCTCATAAAAATTGAATCAAAATAATTTATAAAGACAAATTCAAAATCAAGTTAATATTTAAAAAAATAAATAAAAACTAAAAAAAAAAAGGAAAATGCTTTTAAAAACATCACCTTCTTACTATTCATATAAATAATAATAAAGGTGAATTTTCCCTCTAACTTTTTACTTTATACATGCGTGTGTGAAAGCAAATTACCCTTTTCCTGGTTCGTGGGGACCCCACCAAGACTGTCTTTCCCTGCCTTTCCTGCCTTGCATATAATAAGAACGTATGTATTAAACGTTTTTAGTGGAATTTCTACGATGGTGATGGTATTCACTAGTCATATTTTATTATTTACATATAAAAAAATTATATATCAATAATTTATTTATTAAACTCTGAATATCAATTCTTTATTACTTAATAAAAAATTAAAAATAATATATATGCACTTGATGTATATATAGATATATTAAATAATTATAATATAAATGTTATACATATTCCTTTTTATTTTTAAAAAATTCATTAATTCAATTTGATTCAATATTTATTAAAATTAAATTAAAGTAGCTATTTGGTTTTTTTTTTGCTACGGGTTAAATAATTTTTTCAATATATTGAGAATCATTTGAGCAAATAAAAAAAAAAGAATTAATGTGTCTATTGATTTGCTTTGCTTTTTTAACGTAGAAGAATTAATGTGTAGATGTTGTGAAGTATTTTTTGATATTGAATAAAAAAAATATAACAATAAATAAAAATTTTGATATTTATATAAAATAAAATATATTAAAGATTATATGTATTAATAAAAATATATAAAATTTCAAGCTAATTTTTAATGTAGTTAAAGAATGGAACAATGTTGTAATTACTATGATAAAATACTTTTTTTTAAGTATTTATATAATAATTTCTCAAAAAATATAAAAAATTAAAAAATAAACTAAAAAATGATATAAATAGATTAGGAGTAGAATAATAAATATTAAAAGTGTAAAAGTAATAAAAAAATGTAAAGAAAAAGAAATGAAAACACCTTGTGGGAAAGACTACCCCGACTATAGAATTCTTGTGGTGCTCCAATAATAATAATTATGACCCAACAAACAAGTCATAGATTGTGTTTGGCAGTGTGGTTGCGGTTGCTTTTCAAATAGTTTTTCGTACCAAAATACATGCAAATGATGTTTTTTTATTTTTAAAAAATTATTTTTGACATCAACACATTAAAATAATTTAAAAACACTAAAAACATATTAATTTAAAATTAATAAAAAAATAAAAAAATTTTAAATTTTATAAAAAACATTTTTAAAACGCAGAAATAAACAGGAGTATAATCTTGACAGTGAGAATCAGTGCGGCCTTATCGTATCTTGTTCATCGTACTTTTGATGGCCCTTTCCACACACTCTTTAGTTCACTTCCACTTTTGATGGTCCGATTTTCACATTTGCTGTTAAAATTCTCATCTTATTACTATATATTTCCTTCTCCTTGTTCACTGCTAAACTAGCTTAACCCCTGGCCTTTATCACTGCCTAAAAGCACCACTCAAAACCTTCAGCTATTGTTCTCAATGGGTTTTTTAGTGCCTTCTCCAGTCTTCTGCCCCCATGCCTTTGTTCTTCTCCTCTTGTGTTTCACGTCCTCTGCCTTGTCAATCGGCAGGAATGAGACCGACCGACTAGCCTTGCTGGATTTCAAGTCCAAAATAACCCATGATCCTCTTGGAATCATGCGCTTGTGGAATAGCAGCATCCACTTCTGCCAGTGGTTCGGTGTCACATGCAGTCAGAAGCACCAAAGGGTGGCGGTGCTGGATCTGCGGTCCCTTAAACTGTCAGGTTCCGTATCACCATATATTGGCAATCTGAGCTTTTTAAGAAACCTATACCTTCAACACAACAGCTTCAGTCATGAAATCCCAGCACAAATTGGCCACTTGCATCGATTGCAAATACTAGCACTACATAATAATTCCTTTACTGGTGAAATTCCTGCTAGTATGTCTAGTTCCTATAACCTCGTTTCACTCATATTAGATAACAACAAGCTGACAGGAGAAATTCCTAACGAGTTTGGCTCCTTCTTGAAGCTCACAGACCTCTATATAGACGACAACAACCTTGTAGGAACTATCCCTCCATCTTTAGGGAACATATCATCCCTCCAAGAACTATGGCTAGATGATAATAACTTGTTTGGGAATCTCCCTGCTACTTTAAGCAAATTGGTAAACCTCAGGGTTTTATCATTGTTTAATAATAGATTTTCAGGTACCATACCTCCCTCCATGCTCAATCTCTCTTCATTAAGGACTTTCCAAGTAGGGCTTAACCATTTCCAAGGCAATCTCCCCCCTGATCTGGGCATTTCCCTTCCAAATCTTGAATTCTTTTCCATCTATTCTAACCAATTCACTGGAAGTGTTCCTGTTTCAATATCCAATTTATCAAATCTTGAAATGCTAGAGTTAAACCTAAACAAGCTTACAGGAAAAATGCCTTCACTGGAAAAGCTACAAAGGCTTCTTTCAATAACCATTGCCTCCAACAATCTGGGAAGTGGGGAAGCCAATGACTTGAGCTTTCTCTCCTCCTTGACCAATGCCACAAACCTAGAGGAATTGATTATAACGCAAAATAACTTTCAAGGACAGCTGCCTCCACAAATCAGCAATCTGTCAACTACACTGGAAATCATGGGCCTAGACAGCAATCTATTATTTGGGAGCATCCCTGATGGAATAGAGAATCTCATCAGCTTGAATGATTTTGAAGTACAAAACAACCACCTTTCAGGTATCATTCCTTCTACCATTGGGAAGCTTCAAAATCTAGAAATATTGGGTCTTGCATTGAATAATTTTTCAGGGGATATTCCATCCTCTCTAGGAAACCTGACAAACTTAATTGGACTCTATTTAAATGACATCAATGTTCAAGGCAGCATCCCTTCAAGTCTAGCAAATTGCAACAATTTGTTAGAGTTGGATCTTTCTGGAAACTATATTACCGGTAGCATACCCCCTGGCATATTTGGACTATCCTCCCTGTCAATTAATCTTGATTTATCTCGAAACCATTTGTCTGGCTCCCTGCCAAAGGAAGTAGGAAATTTGGAAAATCTTGAAATTTTTGCTATTTCTGGGAATATGATATCAGGTAAGATTCCTAGTAGTCTTGCACATTGTATAAGTCTGCAATTCTTGTACTTGGATGCCAACTTTTTTGAAGGTTCCGTCCCTTCCTCCTTGAGTACCCTGAGAGGCATTCAAGAATTCAATTTTTCTCATAACAATTTGTCAGGGAAAATTCCAGAATTTTTCCAAGATTTCAGGTCCTTGGAAATTTTGGACCTATCTTATAATAATTTTGAAGGGATGGTACCTTTTAGAGGAATTTTCAAGAATGCAACAGCAACTTCAGTCATTGGGAATAGCAAGCTATGCGGTGGCACACCTGATTTTGAGCTTCCTCCATGCAATTTCAAACACCCGAAGAGGTTGAGCCTAAAAATGAAGATAACAATCTTTGTGATTTCCTTGCTTCTAGCGGTGGCAGTACTTATCACTGGTTTATTTCTTTTCTGGTCAAGAAAGAAAAGAAGAGAATTCACTCCAAGCTCTGATGGGAATGTGCTATTGAAGGTGTCTTATCAAAGTCTCCTAAAAGCTACAAATGGATTCTCCTCGATCAATTTAATTGGTACTGGCAGCTTTGGCTCTGTCTATAAAGGAATTCTTGATCATAATGGAACAGCTGTTGCAGTCAAAGTGCTTAACCTAACGCGTCAAGGAGCTTCTAAGAGTTTCATGGCTGAATGTGAGGCTCTGCGGAACGTCAGACATCGAAATCTAGTTAAGGTAGTGACAGCATGTTCAGGTGTTGATTATCATGGGAATGATTTCAAGGCTTTGGTGTATGAATTCATGGTTAATGGGAGTTTGGAAACCTGGCTGCATCCAAGTCCTGCAACAGATGAGGTGCGGGGGATTCTAGATCTTTTGCAGAGACTAAACATTGCCATCGATGTTGCCCACGCACTCGACTATCTTCATCATCAATGTGAAAAACAAATAGTTCACTGTGACCTCAAACCAGGCAATGTTCTTCTCGATGACGAAATGGTTGGCCATGTTGGTGATTTTGGGTTAGCAAAATTCCTTCTCGAAGACACCCTTGACCATTCGACGAACCCATCAAGCTCCATTGGAATAAGAGGGACCATTGGTTATGCTCCCCCTGGTAAATGTTGTGCATACAATTGTTCTGTTCATCGGATTCTTTTTCATTTTAATATCATATTTTCATGCCGCTGTTTCTTCAAATGTCTCTAAACACTTTAAATTTTTCATGCTACTGCTTGCTGTATTCCGTAGCAAACTTACTTCCCATCTTATGATTATGATTGTAGAGTATGGTGCGG
>Ga0325410_1004580_pt1 | contig 15422 bp, 3 predicted proteins | sample PopdelMetagenome_16_FD_206182 | JGI IMG/M metagenome (GOLD analysis project Ga0325410, IMG submission 206182) | Populus deltoides microbial communities from Bellville, Georgia, United States - Xylem-PdIQD-R3 | ecosystem: Host-associated > Plants > Phyllosphere > Stem > Wood/Secondary xylem...
TATTTAAACTCATGTAAGCCAAAATTTCGGCAGCTTTGATGATAATTACTTCTGAATTTTTTAGTTTTAACGTGTGAGAGTGATTCTTGCATTCTTCAGTTCTTGAACGAACTGAATCTGACTTATCGAAGATTAACTGGCTTTGTGGCGTCATTCTACTCAATCCAATAGTGTTGGTGCCTTGGGGTAGGTTTCCATTGTGTCACACTCCTATCAGACCTATTTCGGCTTTCCAGGATCAGATCTCAATCTTGATTGTGGGTTGCGTGACCACGTGATCACGAGGTTCGCATCACACGTCTTGCCATCCACTTACATGTATATTTTTGAATGATAACTACTGCTGTCCTTTTTTGTTTTTCATTCTTTTGGCACTGAATTGAAGCTCTCCATTCTTCACGTTCTTTATTTATTTCTTTATAAACTTTTGTAAATCGTTTTGTATCGCGCTCTTTATCTAACCTCATATAAGTATTATGATCATAAATATTTAAAACTCGTAACCTATGTTTCTCTTCCTTACTCATATTGAATCTCCTCCGATCAGTCCTAATAATCTGTTGCTTCATCGAATTCATATCATCTTTCAGCTTCTTCACCTTCGAATAGCTACGACAATCGAAAACCTAATCCCACTCCAAATACATCTCCATATCGTTTTTACCATGAGAGTTAGGAATTTTAAGTTTAATTGAGTCCAAGTCCAAGTCCTCGTCCACATCTTCTTAATTCCCTAAGCAACGAAAATTCACATTCCTCGTCGCCCTATTGGGTCCAGACCTCATTCCTTGGCCAGCAGATGCAAAATAATAGTCATCTCCACCCGTATCTGCGTTTTCATCAACAAACTCCTCAAAATCAGATCTGATATTCTGTATGACCCTACAAACTGTATTTCCTTGGCGATCAGCCTTACTATTCTGTTGCTTTATTAAATGCACCTTATCTTTCAGATCCTTGTATGTCCTAGACAAGAGCTTAAGTTGCTAGCCTATAGCTCGCAAGTTGAAAGCAACATTAGTGTTTTGTGTCACTGATTCGTTGTTTTCAGACATTCTTTGAATCTGTAAAATTTGGTTAGTAGCACAAAATATCCTCAAACCTCTTGTGTTTCACACAAAAATCAAGGTTTTTCACTGTAATATGCTCATTACACCTTTTACCTCACAACTTGTTTTCTTTTAGTTTTTAGGAATTGAAATCAGCAAATCAAAGTCAGTAGCCTTCACAGCACAATCCAATTATAATTTTTAGACTCAAGAATCAATAAATATACTGGAAAAAAAAACAAAACAAAACTACGATTACGATTTCGCGAGTAGCAATGCAAATTCGTATGAATTATGGACGAAACGAAGACACGAAATAAAATAGAAGTGAATACTAGCGAAAACAATTACTTGACTCCTAAATAACCCAATTATTATAGACACAAAAAGATTTGTACAAAATAAATAGTAACGAACACGTTCTGAAACTTACACAAATCTGACCTGTTATGCAATTTTTACGTAACAAAATTGAAACCAAGACTAAACGATCTTGAAATGACCTCAATTTCAATATTTAGTATTCTGATGCTAAACAAACAACAAATCCTTATTTATAGGTCGTTCTCTTATGTATAAGTACCCAAACCCCTTGTATGATCAGTTTGCGGCAGAATTAAACCTCAAATTAAAATCTCAAGCAACCGATATCAAAATAAGCCCAAATTTAATATATGATGTGATCTCACACATAGTAGACATAATATAGAGTTTCAATAGATACTGAGGTGGTTTACCTATGGTTCACTAAGAATTATGTTTCTGCGGCAAAATTTAACCTCGACTTAAAGAAGCAAATGATATCAAAATAAGTCCAAATTTAATAGGTGGAATCCCACACCCATTATACAGGATACAGAGTTTGAATTGATTCTAAGGTGGTTTGGTTATGTTTCACTAATAGTTGTATTTCTGCGACAAAATTGAATCATCTTTCAAATTTTGTCTAATCTCTCTCTTTTTTGTATGTCACCAATATGATTAGAGATAGCAATAAGATGAAATATAACAATTTTCTTTTGCTTAGACGACACACAAGGAACAATAAGATGAATGACATAAACACTAAAAAACTTAAAGGAGCACTAAAAAGATTAAAAATAATAGAAGGATATGACCATGTTTCGGAGCCTAGCTCTAATATCAACTGATGTGAACCTCGTGATCACGTGATTAGGCAACCTACAATTAAGATTAAGATCTGATCCTAGAAAGCCAAAATAGGTCTAATAGAAGTGTGATACAATAGAAACCTGTCCTAGGGTACCAACACTATTAGAATGAGTAGAATGATGCCACGAAGCCAGTTAACTTTTGATAAGTTAGATTCAATTCATTCAGGAACTAAAGCATGCAAGAATCATTCTCACACGTTAAAACTGAAAAAATCAGAAGTAATATTCATCAATGGTTGCTGAAATTTTGGTTACATGAGTTTAAATGGTTCTTGAAAAATTAACCCTAATGGACCCCTTATGTGGACCTATATGAGGTCAAAACTGACCCAAAAGCCCTAAACTGAAAAGCCTATAACCTGATCCAAACAAGTCTTGGATCCTAACTAAAAAAAATATTAATTAAGAACAGATATGAAAGAATATAATAAAAATAACTAATCTTGCATTAAATACCACTAGCCTTTCTTTCCTTGTGTAGTTAAGATGAATATGGAATCCTTATAAGAAAAGGATTTTGGAACATTAATGAATCAATTTCACACTTGGAGATTATATTGCAGCTCATTAAAGATCCTTGTGGAACTAGAAAATTCCCAAAACAAGCTATCACATCCTTGTAGGAAAAGGATCCTTGTTAAATAAGAAGTCCACAAGTTAAAAGAAAGTAAATAACAAAATTCATACAGCTTGTTCTAACTTGTATGTCCTTCCCGAACTTGAATTCACCTAAAACTTTACCCCAATATAGACCAATACCTATGAGATCTTCAGGTCAAGTTTCGGTTGGATTTGGAGTTATGCTCAAAAGCGTAAAACTGAACAATAGGAAATTTTACAACAAAATCCAAATCTGACCTTACTTGGATCGTATCAGTTTGTAATACATTCAAATCATGAATCATTGAAGCACTTGAAAGGGCAAGGTAAGTTGAGTAGGAGACATGTGAAATGAGTTGAATTTATTGAAACCTTTTCATATGTGATCAAGTATAAGCAAGGAAAAGAAAACATTGTGGCTGATGCACTTTCACGCATGTATATTCCTTTATCTACTTTGGATACTAAATTTCTAGGATTTGAACACATAAAATAATAGTACAAGGATGATAATGATTTTGCTACTGTTTACAATGCTTGTGAAACTTCGGCTTTTGGAAAGTTCTATAGACTTAATGGATATTTGTTTAAAGATAGTTGTTTGTGTGTTCTATTAAGTTCTATGCGTGAATTGCTGATAAGTGAAACACATGGGGGCAGGTTGATGGGGCATTTTAAAGATAGTTGTTTGTATGAGCATTTTTGTTGATCTAAAAAAATAGATGTGCAACACATATGTGATAAATACATAACTTGTGGGAAAAACAAAGTCTAGGACTCAACTACATGGCTTGTATATCCCTTTGCCCTTACCTAAGGAACCATGAGTAGACATTTTGATGGACTTCATCTTAGGTTTACTTAGGTCAAAACGAGGTAGGGATTCAATTTTTGTAGTTGTTGATAAGTTTTCAAAGATGACACACTTTATTCTATGTCATAAAATCGATGAAGCAACCAACATTGCTGATTTGTTTTTTGGGGAGATAGTACTGCTTCACGAGGTCCCTAAGAGCATTGTTTCTTATAAAAAATGTTAAGTTCCTTAGCTATTTTTGGAAGGTGTTATGGGGCAAATTGGGTATTAAACTGTTATTTTCAACTATTTGTCACCCTCAAACAAATATGCAAACCGAAATAGTTAATAGGACCTTAACACAACTTCTGCGTGCTGTCATTCAAAAGAACTTAAAGAATTAGGAAGATTGTTTGTCATTTATAGAGTTTGCATGTAATCATAGTGTGTATTCTACTACTGAATTTTCACCATTTGAAATTGTGTATGGATTTAACCCTTTAACTCCTATAGATTTGAGTTTTAGTGCATATGCGCAAGGAGAGATTTCCGACCTATAGGAAATCAAAGCTATAACCACGAGGAGATGGGTCATTTTAGATATTTAAGAGGATCAATGACAATGCTTATAAAGTTGATTTTCCATGTGAGTATGGTGTTAGTGCTACCTTTAATGTTTCTAATCTTATTTTGTTTGATGTAGGTGATGATTCTAGGTCGAATCATTTTGAAGAGAGAGGGGATGATGAGGATCAACCCAACACCAATCATAATCATGCCAACAACCCATTGAGATGCCAATTAAGCCAATTAGAAGAGTTAGGACAAAGAAGCTTAAATAAAATTGAATGGGCTTGTACAAAACATATGGAGTAAGATAGACCCAGAGAAGCTTGGGACATCGAAGGTGCATGAAGGACAACCTTTAATCCATCTAATTCAGATCCAAGAAGAGCCCAATTCATGTGGAACAAGGGGCTGGTGTGTCCGACCCCATACCAAAGTTCTTAGGCTTGTTTTTCTTAATGATACAAGAATAGAAAGTCAACAATTTATTCTCCTAAAAATCAAGGAAGTTTCGGCAGATTCGATTCCTAAAGAGGGAACGATTATTTAATGCTTTTCTTAGTTAAGGAAGGAAAGTAATTAAATCAACAACAAATGAGAAAATTCGTTTTCTTATTTGTCTAAGTTAAATAAGGAAATCCAAGTTAATCAAGGACCTAAAAGGGGCGACAACACAAAGTTTTCAAATTAGATTTCTCCTAACTTATATGGGACTTCTATAGGGTAGCAAATCTAATCCTATCATATTTAGGATATTAAATTTGGATATATTATTGTTATTATTATTTTCCTTTTAGTTTAGAGTTTTATTTATATTGTTTAGGTTTAATTATAAGTGGGCCTCATATAAGTCCATATAAAGGGTTTATTAGGGTTTGTTTCAATCTAGAGTCAGTATAAATAAAGACATAAATGTAAGGTTTAGGCAACTTTCAGATTAATAAACTTCTTTTGCCGCATTTGTTGTGTGTTGGTGGGATAATCTCCATTTCTTGGTTCTCTGAAGAAGCAAAAAACAACTTATTGAAAAACAATTGACTTCGTGATGTCATCCTTATACTTCTCATTCGCGAATCAATATTTATTGGGTGAGGGTTTTCGTTTCCAATAGTGTTTGATACGATCCAGGCAAGGTCAAATTCGAATTTTAATGTAAAATGTGCAACTATCCAGTTTGACGGTAACAATCATAATTCTCAATCCAACCATTAGATTAGGCTGAAAGTTTACGTGGAATCACCTAACATATTGTCTTACCGTGGGTTAAAATATCAGGTCAATTAGAGTTCATGAAGGCACCATAATACTGGTCAACAGAGGCTGGATGAATTTTATTATTTACTTTTTTTTTACCTGCGAACTTCCTATTTGGCTAGGATTCTTTTTCTAAAAGGATATAACAGTTTGTTTTGGAAATCTCCTAGTCATACAAAGATCTTTAATGAGTTGCAATATAGTTTTCAAGTATGGCAAAGATTCATAAATATTTCAGAATCCTTTTTTTATAAGGATTCTTTATTCATCCTAGCTACAACAGGGAAAGAAGATTTCAAAATTAATTTTACCTTCAGATCATATTTTCTAGTCTATTTAGGACTTTTTAATTATGATAAATTTGATTCTAGCATATTTAGGATAATAATTTTCAGATTTTTATTATTTTTATTATTTTCTTCTTAGTCTTTGGGTTATTATTACTTATTTGGATCAATCATAACTGGGCCTCATATAAGTCCACCTAAGGGAGGTCCCTTAGGGTTTATTTAAGTCTAGAATTAGTATAAATAAAGGCCTAACCAAACATGTAAGTTAGACAATTCAGATTAATAAAACTTCTTATTTGTCGCACTTTGTGTGTGTGTGTGTGTGTGTTGATGAGATAATCTCCCTTCCATAGTTCTCTAAAGAACTGAAAATGACTTATCGAAGAACAACTATCTTTGTAGCGTCATTTTTATACTTCTCGTTCGCGAATCAATATTCGTTGGGTAGGGGTCTCCGTTTCCAATAGTGTTGGTGCCTAGGTACAAGTTATCTTTGTGTCACACTTTTATTAAACCTGATTTACTTGCTTTCCAAGAATTGATGTCTTTGTGTGTGGGTTGCTTGACCATGTCTTCAAGAGATTCGCATCAAATCTTTTTTTTATTGTTTATAAATAAATAAATTTTAATATTTATATCATTCAAAAATATATTATAAATCTAATCGATATTGCCTGTGCCTAGTTTTAAAACTTAATCTCGGAATCAATCATGAACAAGGCTACGATCAATGCCAATATTTTTTAAAAAAATTGAAATGAAGTCATTTTGAAGAAAAATAATAAACAAATTAATGATAGATTTTGACCGGAATAGAACCATGTTAACCAAATCACTAAATCAATCCAAGTTGTTAACTATATCACCGTGTTTTTTTATTTTTTATTTTTTCTTTAAGCAAGATTGGTTTAAGATCAGGCAGTCAAGTAGTGTTTTAAAACCCGGACCGGCCCGACGGGTCGACTCGGGACCTGGTTGACCCGGGATCTGGTCCACCCGGTCAAACCCGGGTGAGACCCGGTCAATTTTTTATTTTATTTTGACTGTCATTAAACGATATCGTTTTTGGCTTTCTAAAATCCAAAATGTTGAAGACTGAAGAGTGAAGAAGAATGAAGCAAAATCAGTAACCTAATTAATTTTTTGAAACCCAGCTGAGGAGCAGAGAGGGACATCTGACTATTGATCGTTGTTGTTTCTCTGTGAAAAAGGTTTGAATCTCCTTCTTTCACTCTCTGTTTTTTGTGGCCTCTAGCCTTCTACCCCTTTCCTGATGTCGAGTCGCTTTGCTCCATAGTCTAGAGAGGCTCGGCAGAGATGATTCGAATCAAGCGAAAGCAAAGGCATTCATTGGCACTCGAGATGCTAAGGATCGAACGATTAGGAAATGAAAGAAGTCTTGCAGCTCATCTTGATTGAGACAAGTGCAAATTGCTTCGCGTTTTCTTTTCTTCTTCCCGCCCTAGGAGCACAAAAAGAGGGATTAATATTATTGACCCAATGATAAACCACTAACACTTAGGGCTCCGCGCACTAGGAAAACAACAACTTCAGTCATATATGCTCGACTCTTCTATGATAGCTTCATTTGTGGACGAAAATTGTCACTATTAAGGTACTTTGGCGTCCAGTAACTCATCTTAGTTTTGTTCTTGCCTTTTGGTCCTGTGGATTGTGCGTGCTTTGTAGAGAAAAGGGCAATTGTTGGAACTGAGTTGTTTTTTGTGAATGGAGAGGTATGAGCAACTCATTAATTTTCTGTAATCTTCTTTGAGCATATCTGCAGGTTCTTGGACCTTTGTTTAAATGGTTGGCTAATTGGTGAGGTTTTACTCTATTTGTTTTGATATTCAGCAACTTCAGTCCTTTTTTTTTGTTGATCTGGGTCAACCCATCTGATCCATGACCTGATCACTTGACCGAATTAATAACCGGGTCGAGTTTCAAAACTATGCAGTCAAGTGCTGGATTGATCTAGTAGGCCATTCTGGATTTTGAAACAATAATCACCACAGGTCGGTGACCTTTTTTACTAGGGTCGCCAAAAAAAGAAAAAACCCACTAATCATACTAGTTACTCGTTCTTTACTATTACTTTGACAGTAATACGAATATCTGTCGAGACCATGAAACTCATCCTAGTTTCCAAGGGTAATCCCGGAAGAGTGACTTTTTCCTTGTTGAAGGAATGATCTCGCCGCGAAGAAGGATGTAACGCGAGAATGTGATCAGGCAAATGAAGCAAAATGCATTCACGGTGAAGGCCAGTTTTGTGATCAAATGGCGAAGTGATCAACATAAAATAAATAATGGAGCGTGATTGGACAATTATTTGTTCGAACAGTTTTTTTTTAATCTAAAATTTAGAAACATTATTTATTGTAGTCTATTTAAGTTTGTAAAGATTATCCGTTTATTCAGACACTGAACCAAAATTATCAATAACAATACATAATTATGTTACTTTATTTATTTTAGTTTTAATAGCTTAACTTACTTTATATTTAGCAGTGACTTAATAAATTTAATGAATAACCCAGTAGAACTCATATTTTCTTTAATCTATGATTAGAACATTATATTGATGTACTAAAATAATTAGGGTTTCTTATGGTATTTTAGTGTTTTTATCAATAGTGAAGCACCATAATATATTTATTTAATTCATATAATAACAACTTTGTGGTGTAACTTAGTTAGTTAACGTGTAAAACTAAGACGAGAGGTCGTGGGTTTGAGCCTGAGGAAGTGTAATATTTTCATTCAACAACTTATGGCTTGTGCATTTTTATTTTTTTTAAACAATGGAAAAATAAAGCAGGGCCTGCCCCTGCGAGTCTGACATGGTATTATGCTTGATTTTTTTTTTAATGTTTTTGTTTTTTCTTAGGTTTTTTTAGCATTCCAAGTAATTTACTATATTGTCTGGTTCAATTCATATTCTAAAAAAATTTTAATTTTTTTTATTTAAAATTAATATTTTTTAATGTTTTTAGATTATTTTAATACGCTGATATCAAAAATAATTTTTTAAAAAATAAAAAAATTATTTTGATATATTTTTGAGTGAAAAACAATTACAACTACATTTCCAAACACAACTTTAACATGTTTTTTAAATTTCATTATAAAACTTTATTTTTTTCAATTATTATGTATCTGATATGAAAATAATAATACTAACAATAATTTGTTCATAAAAATTCAGTTCAAATAGTTTTTTCTTTTATTTTTAAAATTTTTAAATAGATTTTGAACATGATCTAATTACATTATAGTTTTTTTAGCTTTCAATCACACAATATATGGACATACTATTTTGATATTTTTTGTTAATTTACTTTAACAATAATAAAATATTATTTTAACATAAACAATTATTCCAATTAAAAACCTTACATTGTATAAGATAAACAAGAGACACATTACTAAGAAAATTTATCTTGATGGAAAAACATTCCCAAAACAATTATATTTTTGGGTTTAATAACAATCTCAAAGAATTCTTTATCATCTAGAAAAATTTTATGTTTTAAAATTTTTTGGTCCCAATAATATAACATGATTATATTGTCAAAGAACCATTTCAAAAGTTTAAGTTATTATGTAAAATTTTTAATATATGATTTATATTATTTTTTAATATATCTTAAAAAAATATTTTTAACTTGAAATTTGTATAAACTCACTCACACCATATTGTACTGTTAATTAGAAGAGAGAAAGTAAATAATGATATTTGAACTCATGATCATTTGATTATCAAAACTCTAATATTATATCAAAGAATCATCTCAACTTAAAAATTTAAATTATTAAATAAAATCTCAAAATATAATTATATTATTCTATAAAACTACAGACCAATAAAAACTTTAATCCTTTCTTTAGTTAATCACAGTAAAAAAAGTCCACTCCTTACTATAATTATTAAACTTGTATCAACATGCCCAACCTTTACCTTGACTTTTGAGCCATTTCATAAGCTGTACCGGTTTAATAACTTTGCTCCGTACTTGAGTTGATTTTCAATTGTTTTGCCCGCCCAAACACATACAAAAAGAATCAAAATTTGTTTTTTTCACGCGTTGTCAGAAACCCCAACCGACAACACACACAATCATTTCCACTGCGCTACACTCCACTCCACTCCGCCGCGCTCCCTCTTCATTTTATTAAAAACCTCAAACTAAACAAAACAAACGAAAAACATTGTAAAAAATAATAAATCTCCCACAAACTTGTTTTTAAAACACACAAAAATTCCGATTCTTCGATACTTCAACAAATCCAATCAATGGCCAACTCCGATTCTTCCACTGCTACACTTCCTATCGCTCCTGTACACACCACACAACTTCTCTCTCCTCTCTCTCTGTCTCCGATTTGATGTCGTGTTTGTGTTTTTTTGTTTGCGAAGCCTAATAATTTTATTTTTTTTTGCAGAAGAAAGAAAACACAGTTCCGATTGGTTCAAAGATCGCTGTATGTTTCCTCTTGTCTATATTTCATTCTAACATTTTTCTGCCTACACTGTTGTAAATGCCCACATTTTTTTATTATTAGGAATTAAATGAATCCAGGAGTGATCTTCTTAACAGAATCCAAGGCTTAAAGCAGGTTAATTTTCTTCTTTCTTTTTTACATATTTTCTTGTATTTTCTTTTCTCCAGTTTTTTATTTTATTTTTGTAACAGGATTTGCAAAGTTGGAGATCGAAGCTGGACACTCAAGTCAAAATCCATCGTGATGTAAGTCATTTTTATTTATTCACTCTGCAATTTTTTCCCAAGTAATAGAACGGCAGAGATACACACTTTTACATGTGTTTGATAATGCGGGTGAAACTGCTTTTTCTACGTGGTTTTGGTTAGATGGTTTTGATTTAAGGATGTCGAATCCATCTAAAAATACCAAAAAAGACACCTATTTGATGCATTTTCAGATGAAAAGCACATCCAAACCGCAATGCCCAAAGGCGTGTTTGTCATTTTTTCCCTCCCTTTCTTGCCGAATTAGATAGAAAAAAAATTGCTTAGATTTTGGTGGAACTAAAACAATAAAATCTTGGAGATAGAGAATGTGCTTGGAAGATTTTGTGTGAATCATCTGGGAAATGTTGATGTGGCAACAGAATAAGTGCCAAGGCGGCTTGCAGCAAGCAATGTTACCCTGCAATTTTTTAAGGACAACATGCAGTTTGCTCAATTTAGCACTGTGTTAACAGATCATTAGTCCATGCCGTGTTTTAGCATTCAATCGTTGTTCGAGTCTCTTGTTCTTTCTTTTTTTTTTTCTCTAGAATGGAATTTGTAGATTAAAGAAATGTCTTTTAGTAGTGCATGTATTTCAACTCCAACCCTTACATCTGACCTGAGTGTTCCAAGCATACAGGAAAAGTAATAAAGTGCAAGGAATGTCAGTTTTTAAAATATGCCCCACAACGTTTCTAGGAGTGAACCGGAAAACATATCATAATTTGTGGTAATTGTTAGTCTGAAATTTTATACTAAATTTTATAATTGAAAACACACAATTTTTCCATTTTTGCTTTAGCAACTCCCTACCTACCTTCACGTGGTTTTACAAATTTGACTAGATGAATATTTTAGTTGAAGCATTTTACTGATTACATGTATGTCATGCTGTACATTAATTCACGTGAAAATGAATTCTATATCTCTGTCCAATAGTGGCTCGCTTATGAGCACACCCTTAGTAGTTTATCTAATTAGTTGGTATGAGATGCAATTCAGTTGAATTCAAGACTCAAATGCAAATCTTTCTTGCTTCATTCAGGAGTTATCAGAATTGAAGAAGTCATTGAATGTTGAGGTCGATCAACTTCGTAAGGTAACTGCTGCCTCAGCATTACTGATGCTGTTTTCTCTGGTTATTATTTTTTCTTAACTTCTGTCTGAATCAAAATCAGGAATTTCAAGAACTGAAGAACACACTGCAGCAGCAACAAGAAGATGTTACAGCCAGCCTACGGAATTTAGGGGTAAAGGTTTCTTGAAAATTTTCTTCATGTGACTTGTGCATATGATTTGTTGGCTAACTTGGAAGATGCTTTTAGAAATAAATATAAGCCCGTGGTTGATGATTAATGAACTTTTGCAGCTTCAAGACAGCACAGGTGATGCTAAAGTGGCTCAAGAACCCATGCTTGATGTAGAAGACCAGGAAGTACACGCTTCAGTTGAAGAGGTTATTGAGAAAAGAGATGAAAACTAGGATGTTTTGTTATGGAGCGAGTATTTCTTGTACTTTAGCTCTACTGGAGATGAGAGTATCAATCAATTTACTTTCCTGGCGCTTTCTCTGGTGGCTTGGAGTCAAACTCTGCAACTACGTACTTAGCTTTCCAGTACAAGGCATAAACTTTTTTCTGAAATAAATGTTAATTGGCATTTGCATATTTTTTTTTAAAGCATCGTTCTCCATATATTTGAATATTTATCGTCTAGTGGAAGCCCAGTATAAAGTACATTATTTAGCATCTCTTTCTTTGTTCTTTTTTTTTTTTTAACGTGTGTGCTGGAACTTTTATAGATTGTTTGGTATTGTGGTTCTTATGACTTTGAAGTGCTTTATAAAATGTTTTTTTTTGGTTTGAAAAAAAAAATTAAATTGATACTTTTTTATATGTTTTTGGGATAAAATGTATTCTGAGAACACACTACACTTTCAACTTGGGCGATAAGATTGCCTATTGACGTTCACCTCCCTGTTCATGTGGTGGCTCATAGTTTTCTTCTCCGTTCTCTCTTGGATTGGCATTGCAGTAGTGTTGAGTCCCCGCATAAAGCTTTATGTTTGTGGAAATTTCTTTGATATGGCTGGTAAGGGACTAGTCAGGCAATTGGTTTTTACCATGTAGTAGGTTTATTATGGCTATTTTGTGTCCATGATCTGTCGAGACACAGGAAAATGAGGCCATCACAGAGGATACTTTGAGCTGCAATCATAAATTCACAGGTCCCTTTAATCCCTCTTTAATAATTGCCATTGATATGCATACCCTAATTGCTATAATACTAGTATATTTGGCTTTGGATAAGGAAATTAAATTAGGATGAATATCATTTGCTTCTTTAAAAAGGACGCTCTTGAGATCATCTTTTCTATTCTTTTCTTAAGAAATTTAAATTTCAACCGTTTGTTTCATTGTTATTTGCTTGAAGAATAAAGAAACATCTGCAGACACTTTGTTTAACAAGAGACGTAATTTATGCACCACTTTCTTGATTATATGATAATACTGAAAGTAGCCCATCTCTGTTAGGCAACATTTTGTATATGTTGAAGTTGAAAATTTAGTTCACATGGTGTGATTTTATGATAGCAGTTTACACTCTACAGGAAATATAATTGAACTTATGTTAATTTGAAGGGAGTTTAAATACAAAGAATAACAACATAACAACTGATTCAATGGCTAGTGAACCTTCACCATTAATAGTCATTCTCATAATTAATGATTATCCATCTCATCATTCTCATGTTTCCAAGAATATTGTTTACGTTGCTTACTGAAGAGAAAGACATGAGGTACTTGTCTGTAACCAGGGATGTCTAAGAAGTTGTAACTTTCCTAGCCGTGGTGTTGCTGTTTTGAAGATGAGGATGATAACGAACCTCTTTAAATTTCTCCCATCGGCCATTATAGTGTCTTATTATGGCTTTTGAATACTAGTACAGCCTGCATTCTTGCTACCTCTCGTTTTCTCCTCACTGGTGTGTGTGTGTATCGAATCGAAAGATCAATAAAAAGTTTGTGATGTTTATTAACTATTGTGACCCAATCGTATGGAACAGTATATTGGAAGGAATTAATTGTGCGCTGTTGGGTTAATAATAATGATCTTAAGGGATAAAAACTTTTTTACAGCTACGAGGGAAATTTGATTAAGGGAGTAACAACCTATAGTATATTAACCGACGAAACTAAAAGAAACAAGTTTCCTTGTAAGGTGTTTCTATTTATATGAACAATAAGTAACTTAATTTTGTGTCGCGGCTACTACTGGTGGGCCAAGCGCTCAACCCACAAGCGGAGCCATGAAAAGTTTTTAGGGGTAAGATTAGAAAAATCTTTGGAAGGGGCAAAACTTAAAATTTTAATAGTTTTAGCTTGAAAATTTAAAATTATTCTTTTTATGGGGATATAATATTAATGTTTTTAGGTGCTTGGACCCCACCTCCAACCCTGGATGAGCTTAGCCTTTTGCTGCTCTTTTGCTATCCTTTTTTTTTCTCTTATTTTTTACACTTCAAAAGTTTTTTTATGTCAAAAAAGATTAGATTTGAATTTTGACATAAGATTAGATTTGGATTTTGACATAAAATTTTCTATCGTCTAGTTTTTTGCTATTGAGCATAACTTCAAATCAAACTGTTGAATCGAGTTTACCAGAAAATTCTAGAGGCACTTTTTTATATTGAAATAAAATTTCAGGTGGATCGTAGTTCAGGAAAGACTTGTGATATATGTAACAGCACGACTTTTACAAGCCCAAAACAACAGTAATTTTTTTTGTATTTGACACACATCGTGTCGGTAATCGGCGAACATGTTCCCTTCACATCATCAATATATAATCCATACATCAACAACAATCAACATTTCATTTAAAAGTGAATCTTACATAAACTTATAATATTATGCTTGCATGATTAGAAATTCGCATTTAAAATATACATGCATAGTCATGAGTTTGTATTCTATCCTACAAATAGTCATCACGAATTTAATCTAAAAGGATCTAATAATAGATATACATTCAGTACATTGATTCATATAAAATACATCATGATTTAGAATGCAACTACATGATTCCTTGCAAAAGTAGGTTCCCATGTATCGGGTTTCCTAGGCACCTTGTTGGTATGACGTCCCTACTGCAGTACAAAACATTTACAAGAATGCAATTACTTAATAATAATAATAACAACAACAATAAGAAAATGGTCTGGCAGTTTAACGAAGCATTAACATTATCTCATGTTTGAAACGTGACATTTGTAGTTCCTTCATGTTCTTGGTATACATAACTTGCAGTATATATATATATACACCAATTCTTGCAATCAACTATAATCTTAAATCCGGCCATTCTTTTAAGATATCATTTGTCGAGGTTAACTATTCACTCACCCCGCCCATCCCCTTCGAATTCCATCAACCAAAACTAATCAACTGTTTGTCCTGGTCATCCCTTTAGATGCCATTAGCCGAAACTAATCATTTATTTATTCCGGTCATCCATTCGGATGCTATTAGCCGAAGCTAATCAATCGTTTGTCCCGGTCATCCCTTCAGATGCCATTAACCAAAGCTAATCATTCATTTGTCCCAGTCATCCATTCGAATACCATTAATCAAAGCTAATTAATCGTTTGTGCTGGTCATCCCTTCAGATGCCATTAGCCGAAGCTAATCAATCGTTTGTCGCAGAAGCTAATCATTCATTTGTCCTGGTCATCCATTCGGATGCCATCAGCCGAAGCTAATCATTCATCAATCGTTTGTCCCGGTCATCCCTTTGGATGCCATCAGTCAAAGCTAATCATTCATCAATCGTTTGTCCCGGTCATCCATTCGGATGCCATTAGCCGAAGCTAATCAATCATTTGTCCCGGTCATCCCTTCGGATGCCATTAGCCAAAGCTAATCAATCGTTTGTCC
>Ga0325410_1004581_pt1 | contig 15422 bp, 13 predicted proteins | sample PopdelMetagenome_16_FD_206182 | JGI IMG/M metagenome (GOLD analysis project Ga0325410, IMG submission 206182) | Populus deltoides microbial communities from Bellville, Georgia, United States - Xylem-PdIQD-R3 | ecosystem: Host-associated > Plants > Phyllosphere > Stem > Wood/Secondary xylem...
CATACCACACAAAAAGATCATATTACCTTCCATAGCAAAATCTTTGAACAACGAATCCTCTCACAGTAAACAATTTTTTTCCCTTCCCAATTAGCTTTTTTGATAGTACAGATGAACTTTATAATTATTTATTTAATCTGGCCCTAACTTAAAACCAACCCGAGTCAAGTCAAGTCGAGGCAAGCCAGGCCTGTGCTAGCTACAAGCTTGCCATTACATAAAGCATGTCTTTTAGCTTCAGATCGGTGTCTGTGCACCGATCTTTATATTTGTCCCCATATAATAAAGGCATGCAATATCTCCTTTAGCTTGCATGCTTCGATATCTAATTTGCAGCAAGATCTTAAGAGGTCTCCATCGTCTTCTTCCCTTTGTCTTCTCTCTGCAATCACTCCATGAGTGGGAGCTAAAGTTCTAATCTTCAATAACACTGACAGTAACTCTTGATTAAAGCAAAGATCCCATCAATAAACGCTAAAGAAGAACAAGTAACTAAAGTATCTTTCTTTTTCTTATCCTTTGCTTGCAGAGCACGATTGACAAGTGTGTGTCCTTGCTTTCCTCCATTTCTATTTCCTGCCAACTTTTATTCAGTGTGGTCTGAAAACGACGGCCAGTGCAATTAAATATTGATGGAAATAATTGAGTTATGAAATAACCAAGTTGCGCTTGATGACGACGACGAGTTTTTATTATACAGAGAATAATATTCTCCGATTAAATCTATATTGATTAAAATTATGTTTTCTTTTTTACTGTCGATCTGGTGTTTATTTTTAAAAACTAGCTCTTTAGTTTTATATTTTATTTTCTTGTTTGTTCTAAGAAAATGAAAATATGTTAAATAGTATATATTCTTCAAAATAGAAAACAAGAATCTTGCTTAATTTATCTTTAAATGAACCAAACAAGGCTTGTATTTTTGTATTAAAAAAAACTTGAAAAAACAACATTTTTTAATGTTTGTTTCATAGAACAAATATCCTATGAAGGCATGTGACGACCATAAACATGTTTAAAATTAATAAACCTAATGCTATAATTTTTTCATATTGTCCTAAGAAAAAAAATTGTACATAAGAAAATTAAAGAAAATGGTAATTTTAAAAATTTAATATACCCTTTAGATTTATATGTTATCTTGTTGATTTCTTTAAAAATGCTATATTTTTCATTGTTTTTTCAATCGACTATCGTATCTTTTATTGTTCTCTCCCACTTCTATTCTTCCATCCATTTTTGTCATGAATAGATACAGAAAACATGTGTGAAATTCAATTTGGCCTCTAAAGTAAGTTTATGAAATGTTTTAATATTATTAAAAAATTAACGAAAAAATAAACAAATTAAAATGATCAAAACAAAAAAAAATTGGAATTTTTTTTTATCATATTTATTTTTTGGCTCAATCTTATTGTTGTATTATCAAAAGACTAGTAGATAGTATTGATAAAACAAATACTTTGTTATCATATTTTTACCTAAAAGTATCTTTCTTTAATGAATTTTTAAATTTTAATTTATTCATTCTTATTTTTTAGGTTATACTGAGATATTACATTAATTTCAGAGATTAAATTGGAATTATAATACTGTAATTATTGTTTTTTTCTTTACAAAAATAGACGGAATGTAGAATGTTAAAATCCAAGTAGCTTTGCAATAACAACCACTAGACTATTATTATTATTATTATTTTGAATGCAAAAATAATAATAATAATAATAATAAAACATTAATTCCTAACGTTTTTGGATTAGCCTAAGTTTCACGAGAAAAAGCTGCTCAAGAAAGTAAATTTCTTGGACTGGAAAAGAGAGAACGCGACGATTACAAGAAGGATGTTGTGTGCATTGAAAAAGGCCCTTTTCTGTTGTTTCCTGACCCGTGTTTCTTTTAGTTCTCTCTAATTTCTTATTAAAAAAAAATGCTCTTTCTTGTGTTTCTTGAACTGTGACTGTTTAAGTTTCCCGTGTTTCTTGAAATGAGCTTATTTAGTTTTTCTCTAATTCCTGGTAAAGTTGTGAAAATGCAGGTATTCTAGTGTGTGCCGGATGGTGCATAAGCTGACAAATATACTGAAGCAGATGGACCCTAGAGACCCTTTTCGTGTTGAAATGACTGACGTGCTTTTGAAGAAGCTGTAAGTTCGTTGTTTTTTTTTTAATTTACGTGAGGTGTCCGAGCCAGCTTATGCACACCACGATTATTCTCCATGATTTATTGGACATCTTGCAAGCCCAGAAACAGGTAAGGCACCGCGGGGATGATAGACGTGCACATAGAGAATCGAACCCGAGACAGAGATGAAATAAGTCACACGATTGCCAACAGCAGCTCCACCCTCAAGTGCTCGTTCATCTTTTTTTAATCTTGTCATTAGTGGAAAATGTTATGTTTGTTAGTGATAACTTGAGCTAATTGATTGTTGAGACTTTGATGTGGTAAAAGTATGAGCTCACGGGGTCAAAATTGTTCGATAAGCATCTTAATCTTGGTGGAAACAAAGTAATTGGGCTGCTCTTGATTTAACTAGTAGCAAATTGATGTCACCCATTTCGAGTCCTTGATTTTTAAGCTTCGCTCTTCTAACGGCAATATATAAAATAAAATTAATAATGAATTCAAAATCTTAATATTATTGGATGATGTCCTTTTGAGATATTGAAATAATAGTGTTTTGGATTAGCCTAAGTCAAACGTGGTTAAATAGCCAAACTTCTGATCCAGTTCATGAGATTATGATAACTCTATAAAAAATAAATCAAAATAAATTATGAAATTTAATTCAAAATCAAGTCAATATTAAATAATGAAATTGATAAAAAAAATTAATTAAAAACAATACAAAACAAAAGACTCGAGCAAATTTAGATTAACTTGTCAAACTCATGAAATATACATGCACCACACCAAATTCAATAAGTTTGTATCAATTAGATCATATTTTGTTTAATTATACAATAATAATGTATTGAAACCTTTTCGTATCAAATAACAAAAAGCAATTAAAAAACAAAATAGGATAGGCAAATAAAAGATTCAAACTTAAATTTTTTAAGATAAAAAAAAAATTCATTTAAATAATAAAAGTTGAATATTTTTTTATTTTAAAGGACTAAAAAAATATTAAAAGAAAGATAGGCATGTGGACTAAAATAACAAAAGCATGCTTAAGTTTTTTTAAAAGTTAAATAATAAAAAGATTCACTTTTTTAAGTTAAATAAGGAAAAAAGGCCTTTAAATTAAAAAAAAAAAGAAATTTCTTTAACATCCAAAAAAAAAATGCATTAAATACCAATAAAAAATAAAATAAAAAGCCAGACACTTAGGCCTACTAGTCAAGGCCCAACTTGCCTAGGCCTTAACAAAAAAAAAAAAAAACCCAGGCCTGTGTTATTAGGGTTAATTGTCTTTTTGGTAAAATGGGTAGAGAATGTGCCTTTTACAACCTAGATTCTAACCATAGAGGGCCCGGTGTTTACTTAAAAAATTCATTTTTAAAATAATTTTACGGCCTAAAAAAACAACCCAAAACCTATGTGAACTTGTATATTCCCTTAAACAACTAAAAAATCAGTCTAGAAATAAAATAAAAAATCAAAACAAAAAATTTTTCGATGTCAAATCTAATTTCTCAAGCAATTTTAAGGTAGAAGAACACCTAAATGAAACTCATCTTATCTAATAAAACTCGTTGATATCAAGAGCAATCATTTTGGTTGTAAGGATCGGTTGCAATCAAGATTGAATTTTAAAAAATTATAAGACAAAAGATCCATCAATAAAAAAGTAAAAAAGTAGTGGGGTGAAAGTTAACCTTTTATGCTAATTTTGAGAAAGCCACCTAGTTTCCCCACTTTTTCTCATTTTGGTCCCCTAAGTTTTAATCCTTCCCTTCATCAACAAATAGGAATCTATATTGGCCTTCAATTTAGCTATGAAAGAGTAAAATCACTAAAAAACGAGTTTTATAACCAAAATGAAAATAAAAAAAATTCAGTGTGTTAATTTATTTTCTATGAAGTTATCTCAATCTAATGACCTGGATCACAAGTTTTAAAGGTTAGTCGAGTTGACTCGGGTTTTTTTTTTTATATTTTTATATTTAATTCTTTTCTCAACTTTATTCTTCAACATTGAGTTGATTGATAATTGGGTTTTATAATTGTTTTATCCTTTAAATTTTTAAATTACTTTTCTCAAATAAAAAAATTATTTCAATGTATTTTTAAGTAAAAAACACTACGAAAAGCAACCGCTACTATAATATCAAATGAGCTCTTAATCTTAGTGTCCAAGCTTGGGTGATGAATGACTGTGGTTCCAATAAGTCTTGGATTGAGAATTTTAATATCAAAATTGTAGATATAGATTGGTGCGATAATTATCACAAAGTTGATCTTATAAAAGTTTTGACTAATGGAATTAACTCTTTATTTTATTATAAGCTTTAAAATCAAACTTATAGACCTTGGAGGAGAAGTAATGCAGCATCAACTTAATTAATTAGAATTGAAATGAAAATGAAAGAAACCTTAATCATATCTTGTTTATTTTTCCACGTAAAAGAAGATAAAATTTGAATATTAAACTGAAAGAAAGAATATTATGAAAATAACATTTAACTGTTTAATTAAATAAGTACTTAACTGACCTAATTTGAAATGGAAAAGAAATCTTAAAATAATTAGAAAAATAAAAAAGATTGGATTATCTTGGAAAATACTGAAAATTCAAAAACAATACTTTTTTTTTTTGTCTAATTTGAGTATCTTCCCAACCTTAATTGATTTATAATCTAAGTATGAGATTTAATCGTTAAAGAAAAAATTATTCTTGTTTTTATTTAAAAAAATTATTTCATATGTTTAAAAAAAAATTTAACTTAAACTTGTATATTTAATTCATAAACATATCTACTAAATGTTATAAATAGTTCAATTATAATAAATCTATATTTGGCAGCCCATATCCTCTAGAACTCAAGCATCAGGGCTGATTATTGTTTCCCTAAGCTTTGCTTCACTAGCTAAAGGATGTGGCACAGGAGATTTCACTGAGATTTTGCAACCCCATGGCTACTTTTATAGTTTTATGCTTTGTAGCATTAGCAATTACAATTGATTTTTAATTTTTTGAAGTTGGTGTATATAACGAAGGAGCTGTTTTTTTTTTTTTTTTTGAAAAACTAAATATTTTTCTTAGTTAATTTTTTTTTCTATTCTATATTATTACTCTTTTCTATTTCCCTCCTATTTAAAAGAAATAATTTTCTTAGTTTATTTTCTATTTAGTATTACTAAGATTTTCTAATTTAAAATATATGAAAGTTTATAATGGTTTTTTTCATAGTTATATTGTTTTTAGTTTTTGAAAATTTTAACTTATAATAAATCTCATTTTCCTTACCTTTTATTTGTAGGAGTTGGTATTAAAGCCCGATATTTTTTTGGTTAGTTGTTGTATTTTGTTGAATAATTATGGTTGAAAGAAGTGGCTACAAAACAAGATGCATTCACCTAGGAGAAGAGAATGAGGTTTTTTTCTTGGTAAAGATGCGTTCAGAAAATAGGGTGTTATTTCTAACAATATCAGTTGTTGTTATTAGAAATCTTAATGGTGAGATCCATGATAACGTGACCCGGACAAATATGTTGTGTTAAGGACTAACAATGAGACAACCTATACAAAGATGTAAGAGACTCATTTTATGATGACCCACACATAAAAGTATATTCACGGTGAAAAATAATTTATAACTGAAGTATAAACTCGAGGATGAATTCATTCCAATCTTAGGAGACTAATTTAAATTTTTTTTGGAAGAACAAATTTTTTCTTAATTAATTGTATTTTTTTTTTCTATTTTGTGTTATTATGTTTTTTCATTTGAAAGGAAATAGTTTATTTTTGCTATTACTAGGGATTTTGAAAGTCTTCTCATAATTGGTTAAAAAAATAAAAATTCAACCTAATTAAAAAAAAAAACTTTTTAAGGCCTGATCTCTTTTTTTAGATAAAATAAAAGTCTAAAAACACACTAGATTTAGTTTTCCAAGTAAAAAGAAATATATTTAAATATACTCTAAAAAAACTCTTATTATTGAATAAAATCAGTTGATCATATTAAGTTCAATCGTGTTGAAATATGATCTATCGGCAACTTCTTTTTTTATTTGTTGTTTTTAAGCTACTTTCTTTCTTATTTCTAAATCTTAATTACTGAAAAAAAAATTTAGAGCAAAACTATAATTTAAAAAATTAAAGGGTCTATTAAGAAAGAAAATGGAAAATAGATGAACCAAAAGGAACCTTTCACATTACACTAAGATTGGCCACGTAATTTTCCTGTGTTTTATACTTTCATCTTTTATTTTAAAATTATCTTTCTAGAAAAAATTATAAAATATTAGTAAAAAAAAATTGATGAAAAAAAATCACTATTGAAGTCCATAGTTAATTGTGATACAATGCAATGTAGAAAATGCCTATGCCTTTTATTTAAAAATAAATAAATTGTATTTTGAGTTTGATTATTTTCTATTTTTTTCTGTGCTGCACCTGCAGTGTTCCTTACCCTAGCTAGTTAGCAAGTTAGCAACTCCATTAGCTTTTATAATTAGAATTGAGTGTAACATGGATGCTTAAAAGTTCAAAACTGATCAAATTAATTTAAGGAAAAAATTACTTGGAAAATATTTTGTAATGTCGTCTTATCTCAAGGACCTGCAATATATATGACCTGCCATTGTTACTTCTGGGAGACTTGATGGTGGAGAAGGCATGTGCCATAGCCAAAATGGCGTAATTCTACTTATCCATAAACAATTTATACAGTATAGGTCGAAAAAAGAGGCCATTCATGCATGCAAGCTAGCATGAGGGGGTGCCAGGAGGTAGTATTTACAATTATATATAAGAAGTGAATAGCAGCTAGCTAGAAGAAGGTTAAGCAGACGGAGTACAGGTGGCTGGAAATACTTTCCCGGAGACTTGGGGCTTCACGTTTGCGCATAGAGATGTTGAGCTCCCTTCTTTTCCATTGTATACCAAGTTGATATCCTCAACAGAAACATTTTGGCATGGTAGGCCTCTGCTACAAACAATTTTCACTGCCACTTGAGTTGCAGAGGTATGCCCCGTATGCCTTCGAATCTAACATCGGAGATCTTAACACGCGAGGGAACCTTGAAAACAGAAGAAATCATCAGGTAGCTAGTCCTTTTCTTTTCTTTTGAAAATTCGAGTAAAAGAAAACAAAATAATTAAGATAGATAAAAAATCTCAAGTACCTTTGCCAGGCAGTTATTATAAGAGCAGTTTTCTTGGTCAATAAGAATAGGGTTGCTAACATTGTTCATGATAATATCCTCAAAATTAACACTTGAAGCTACGCCACTGGGGGAAGCTGGCCATGTTTTAATCCTAACACCATTTTCAGTGTTTGTGAGGGTGCAATTCCTCACTGTAACTCCGATAACTGGCTGTTCATCATGGTATCTGCCAAGGCTTCCTATACTAATGCCGTGGCCTGGTCCGCAGGTTACTTTCTCAACGTTTATTTGTTGGCAGCCATCGCCAAGAGAGACAAAATCATCCCCAGTTTTTATGGTTGCGCCTGTAATATTGACCATAGTTGATCGACCGATATGAATCCCATCATTGTTGAGGCTGTTTTTGGGCGCATTGATCACAATGTTTTGGAAGGTCACATTAGTGCAGTTCAAAATGTTCGTGTGAAACAGCTTGCTGTTCAGGGACGTAATCCCTTCTATTTTCGAGTTGGTCAGCTTTGTGAATTGTAAATTCTGTTCAAAAAAATCAACACCAGGTTAAACAAAATAAAAACCATGCATGTTTAATTAGTCTTTGAGATATTAGGACTTACTGTGGGCAAGGAATTGCATTTTCCAGTTTTCGCACAATTATTCACGGACCAAGTAATTGCTCCTTGACCATCGAATATTCCACCGCCTGAGACAGTTAATCCTTCGACATTCCGGAAAGCGACCCAATCATCACGCAGTCGCTTGGGGTCTGCTGGAGCCTTGAGAGTTCCTTGAACCTTCACCGTTACAGGGGCTGTGCAAGGTCCTTCGAATTTCAGGGGACCAACCATGTAGTTCCCTTTTGCTATCACCACCGTGCTGGCTTCTTTGGCAGCACAAGCATATCTTTCCGAGCGCTATTTATAGCCTACAACAACACAAGACCTTAGGCAAACTGAATTTGGAGAAAATGTTCAGGACGAAATTCAAGACAAAAGTTCTCATCTTGTACCTTGCTATCATCTGTCATGCCATTAGCCTTCGCTCCATAGGCTTTCACATCAAAAAAACCTTGTACTTGGGTGACTAATAGCAAGAAGCACAAATGGTATGCAACTCCTGCGGCCATCTTTTCGAAACCCATGTATCTTTTTAGCCTTCTTTTCTTATAGTTCAGCCTTTTCTTATTGCCTTGAGCTTCTTAGTTTCATCTTGAACTCATCGGTTCTCGTTTTTACTTTTATAGTGTATTCAAGGAACATCAATGCCACAAATTCAGCCTAAATTTAGGTGGGATTTCTAGTTTTTCTTTGAGAACTCTAAATCCTTTGGTTATTTTGGTCCTCTCAGTAAACTTTTATTCCTAATTCAGAGGTCATGGTGATTTACCTGACATCCTTGCTAACCTGCAGGCTCTTTTGGGCTTCACATGGAGAGGGTATAATGCTTGCTATTTATGAAAAGAAAATAGCAAGTCACTATTAATTAAGTTAATGATACAGTGGTTTTAACATAACCGTGTGAATAATGGTATTGTAAGGTCAAAGATTTGAGTGGTGGCGGTGTTGTGTAGAGAATTGACTTGACAGATTTGGGCATCTGCACAAGCCGTGGCACTTTCACTATTGTTGATCCTAAAGGAAATTTTGATTGGCTGCCATAGAAGCAGTCACCACAATATTTCTCGAAGGTGCCGACCATGCCAGATTAACTGTGCTCTGTAATAATCCAACTCTTTAATTATTATCAGTTCTAGACCAACTATGGTAATGCTATCGAAAATTGTCTGCAGAATAATCAGAGTGGTTAATCAAACATCATTATTGGCCATTACTAATCTACTAGTTACAATAACAACATCCAGCCGACGAGGTTTTGGAAGGAAATATTATTGTTCTTGAAATTTTTCAGAAGATTTATAAGCAGAAATATACAATAAAAAAATCTGAAACCTGGGAAAGGAAATGGAAAAATACAAAGGTTCTTCAAGGGCAAAATCTGAACAACGCATGGAGAAAAGCTCTAGTTTCCATATGTATTTGTATAAGAATAATTTCTCCAGTAACAGTGTATTTATTTTCTATTTTCCTCTTGTATTTTATACAAGCATGTTAAACAAATAAGATGGAAATCAATTTCCAGGAACAAGAACTTCATAATGAAGTTCTCCTATGGAAATCAATTTCCAGGAACAAGAACTTCATAATGAAGTTCTCCTTTCAATGGCTGACTTGATTCTGCTTATAAAATCATCAATTTCGATGGTCCCAACCTCCCCACTAAACCTAGATCTAATAGTAACAGTTTGCGTCTCAGCCTCCTTGGGGCCCACAACTGCCATTAAAGGAATTTTCTGCTTCTCTGCATTTCTAATGAGCTTTGGCAGGCGCTCGCCTTGGCAAACTTCAGCCCGAATACCATTACCTTTCAGTTTGTTGATCACCTCTTTGCAATATTCAAGCTGAGTCGCACACAATTTTATATGAAATGTTAATAACCTCAAGTCTTGGAGAACACTTGCTAATGTACGGTCATTAATATGAATAATAAGACAGGAACTCTGAAATTCATAATAATAGGTCATGCATACCTGTGTGTCTGTTACTGGTAAAATGCGGACCTGTACTGGAGAAAGCCACAATGGAAAGTCTCCAGCATAATGCTCTATGAGGACCCCAAAAAACCGCTCCAAGGATCCAAGCACCGCTCTATGGATCATGATAGGCCGCTTTTTCTCCGTGTTTGAATCAACATAAGTAACATCAAATCTCTGAGGTAAATTGAAATCAACCTGCGCATTTTCAAGGTGGCAGTATTGGTCAATTACAAAAGTTCAACATTGCAATGCATGGATGCTAACAATTGACTCAGTACAGCCATATTCTAAAAAATAATAGCATTAGGTGGGAGCCAGAGAGAACTGGTTATATATGTATATATAGTGATATATCGCTCAAAAAATTCTAGTCATGCCAATCTAATCAAGCTGTTGAAACCCAGTAAAAAAAGTTCAGCCTGCAACAATTTAAAAACTACCTGTATAGTAGAGCACTGCCACTTTCTTCCAAGAGCATCCTCAATCTTAAGATCAATTTTTGGACCATAAAAGGCACCGCCACCTTCATCAATTTGAAAGCTCCACCCCTTGTCATCCAAAGCATCTCTAAGGGCAGATGTTGCTTTTTCCCATATATCATCATCTCCCACAGATTTTTCAGGCCTAGTTGAGAGATTAACTTCGTACCGTCTGAAACCAAATTGCAATAGTATCTCTTCTGTAAGATCCAGGACACCCCTAATTTCATCTTTGATTTGATCTTCTAAGCAAAATATATGTGCATCATCCTGCAAAGCATTTGAAAATAAATGTTATTGCCGAACATATGTGATGCTGTGATTATAAAAGAGGGAAAAGTAGCACCCGTCACCCCGGCCCATTCCAACCTCCAACCCAACCAATGTTGTATTGCACAATATAATGCATGCCAATTGTCCTGTTGACAATTTAAACATTACATCAGCAGTAACTTCCCATTGTTACTGCATCCACAATAAGGGATAGACGGCAATTGCATATGGTGAGGACATTGGCACAATCAAACACAAGCAAATTGATACACCAAGGAGTTTTTATGCTGCCCTTCACAATTTAATCAGTTACCTTTGCACTGCTAACATAAGATCATGCAACTTATATGCATTTGCATAAAATCATGTGAAACCTACAAGCAGATAATATTAAAACCAAAATACAATTGTAGCTGTTCATCAAAGAGGCCACACACTCATTTGCAACAAAATTGAATAACAGTTAAAATATCATGTGTATAAATTTACAGTTAAAAGATAATCAAAGATTTTAGAGACGACCTGGGTGAAACCTCTTACACGGAAAAGACCGTGTAAGCTTCCAGACAACTCATATCTATATACTGTTCCTAGCTCTGCAACCCTGATTGGGAAATCGCGATAAGAGTTGAGCTTTCTTTTGTATACCAGAATATGGTAAGGGCAATTCATAGGTCGAAGTTGGTATTGTTCATCCTCAATCTTCATCTGATCAAACATATTCTCCCTATAAAAGTCCAGATGACCACTAATCTTCCATAGATCTGCCTTTGCCACATGGGGAGTGTATAACAAATCATAGCCATGTTCTATATGTGTTTTCTTCCACGAATCTTCAATAATATGTCTAATAACAGCACCTTTTGGATGCCAGAAGACTAAGCCTCCACCAGCTTCATCCTGCAACATGGAAATTCCACATTGTTTGTAATAAAATACATAAGACAAAGAACAACATCAAGGGGTTACATTTTTCTGATTAACAATTTGAGGAAAGTAATACCTGTATAGAAAAGAGATCAAGATCTTGGCCAAGGCGTCTGTGGTCTCGACGTTTAGCCTCTTCTTTAAAGTGAAGGTATGCTTTTAGCTGGTCTTCATTCTCCCAAGCTGTTCCATAGATCCTCTGCAGCATTGGTTTCTTTTCATCTCCTCTCCAGTAAGCACCAGCAACAGACTCAAGCTCAACAGCTTTCCTATTAATATTTCCAGTAGATTCAACATGAGGTCCCGCACAAAGATCCCACCACTCATCGCCTGGAAACAAAACCAGTTATCCAGCAAAAGTCAGTCAAGAGTAAAACAATTAAACAAAATTGCATTTTTATGTCTATACGATTCAAAGCCCTCGCCACACCATTCACCTCCATTTAATAATTTGGTACACTAATAGAACCAAAACTCATGTATATATGCAAATGATTAGCCTGTCAAAGACAGCAGCGTGATTACTACATACAAAAAATACATAAAAAAAATGACAAGCATTACCAATATGATAGATAGTGATGGGATCTTCTTTAATGCTTTCCAAAATCTCCATCTTGTAAGGTTCATTAACAGCCATTATTCTCCTCTGTGCTTCATCTCTAGAAACATCTTCCCTTGCAAGCGGTAAATTTCGACCAATGATACGATCCTACAGATTGATGTAAGAAATAAATTCCGTACCCTGAAAACATTTTTCCCAGGCTCATGACCTTTCCCCATTATTACAAATCCTAAAAACAATTACTTTAAATCCTAATTAACAGACATAGAATGATTAAACTAAACTCACCATCTCCTTCTTAATCCTCTTGAGGTCTTTATCAGTCAAAGGGTCCATATCAAAATCATAGTAAAACCCATTTTCTATCCAAGGCCCAATTGTCACTTTAGCTTCAGGATACAGCTTTTGAACTGCCATAGCCATCACATGTGCACACTACAGCAAACATACCCAAAAGGAAAAAAGAAAAAAGAAAAAAGAAAAGAACTTTACCATTGATGAAAACAAACGGAAGGAGGAAACATCCAATTAAAAATGGGAAAAATATGAGTTTACCGTGTGGCGAATTCTGAGAAGTTTCTCGGATGAATCATTGGTGGGAAGCACGAGTTTTTCAGTTTCCTCATTCTCTGCTGTGTCGTCACGGGAAACGGTGGCAGACTCGGTGGCAATAGCTGCAGTAGATAGGGAAAGTAGAGGACTTGTTTTGGTATAAGGAGACCCAAGAAGAGTCCTCCTCCTAGCTGGGGTGTCATGTTGCAGTTCTGATGCAGTGGAAATGAATCTTTTGAGAGGAGGAGAGTGGAGGGATAATAACGGGGGTTTCAGAAGAGGAAGTGAGGAGGGTTTGGAGAGGAAAAGAGAGAAAGAGCAGAGAGATGAAGAAGGAGATGTGGCCATTTTGTGTAACACAAACATGGCTTTACTTTTGATTTTCCTCGTCTTTTTGGGTGGTTGATGTTTCTGTGCTTCTCAGCTCAAGGGGCTTGCCTGATATGGGTGGGTAACCAGGCAATAACGAGATTACAAAAAAATAAATTTAAGATAAATTGCAATTTTACTCCTCGGTTCTTAAATTTTAGTTTATTATTATTATTATTATTATAATATATTAATATTTAAAAAAGTATTTTAATATATTTTAAAAAATAACATTTCCAACACTTTCAAATAGATATAAAATATCACTCCAGGCACAAAATGTCACGCCACTGTAATAATATTTTTAAGTTAATTTTTCATATAAGAAAAAAAGATTAGAAATATAGAAGCATTTTTCAGTATTTTAATTTTTTAATTGAAAAACATAAAAATAACATTTAATAAAATAAATTAAAAATATATATGAACAAATAAATTAAAAAAATTATAAACAGTAATTAAAAAGCCTTAAATGCGATAAAAAAATTAAATAAGAAGGAAGATATTAATTAAGATTTAAATTAAAATAATATTGAATTAAAAAAAAACATTTTACGTCTGTCAAAAAATAAAAACATCTAGGCACATTTGATTAAGAATAAAAAATAAAAACTTAAACGTTTTTTATTCTGAAAGATCAAAGGTTAATTATATGATTTGATTTAAAAAAAATAAAAAACACATTATCCATTCTAATGTTTTTTTTTTTTTACAAACGATACGTCGTCCATCTTAATAAATAACATGTCATTTGCTAAAATATTTTTTTTATAATCTCCAGTGATTGAGAAAAATTAAAAACCTAGTTTTTTTATTTAAAAAACACATTTTCAACTTATTTTCATCTCAAAACACCACAAAAACATTTTATAAATCTCAATAAAAACATTTTTAATTCAAAAACACTCTCTAATCAATTTAAAAAATCTAAAACCATACTAAATATGATTCCTAGTCTTTTTTTTTTTTATGTATTTAAAGAATAAAATCAACTCGATCAAACTCTCTTCTACGAGATGAACTCATTGATTGATCTCTTTTTATAGCTATGATGTGGCAAGCAAACACTGCCCCTCTCTTCTCCTTTTTCCAATAATATTTTCTCTATTTCCTCAACATTCAAGGAATAAACAAATGAAAAGAATAAAGTCTTCAATCAAAACTTAAAAACCTTAAACAAAGGGACCAAGTAAGTGTACAATTTGAAACTTGAGGGATGAAATTAATTTTTTCCATGCCTTTTCAAAAAAATAGCTCTGCTGTTTTTTTTAATTTAATCCTTTTTTTTCAAATTATTTAAACATTAACCTAAAATTCTATATCGTTAAATCAAGTTTTAATTTAATGTTTAAATATTCTATGACTAGTAGAATATACAAAAACATTCAAATTGAAACAAATTTCAACACAAAAAAATATGTCAACTTGATAAAATTTTTTTAAAAAATTAATAATTGATATGCAAATTTTTTTTAAAAAAATAGATTAGGGACCAAAAAAAACTTGACTATGAAGAATGGTGTGAATAATGAAACGTAAAAGTTTACATGGTGCATTTACATAAAACATCGAGATGTTATAGTAAATTGTATAATTTAGCCAATTCCATCTTTATTCAAATTTTGTTGTGCTTTTTATCTTAGACTCTATTATCATATTTAAGACAATCCTTAAGATTTTATCTTAGTTGTGTTATACAATTTAGCCAACTTTAATCTTAGACTCGAATATATATTTAAGAGAATCCATGAGTTTTTATACAATATAAACAAATGATAATCTATCTAATTTATAGTTTCTAAATGTTTAAAATTCCATAATTCAAGAAAAAAATCTCATTTATTTTGCATGCAAAATATTGGATTTTTATTCTTTTTCATTTAAAAATATTTGTCATTAACTTATTCCTTAAAAATCTTATTTTAACTTAATAAGGTATTTTCATTATTTTTATTTATTATCCGTTTATCATCGGATTTATTTGATATTGAAGTGAGTAAGATAAAACATTAGTTTATTATATTCTTAATATTCTATTCACTACCAGAAATATAGCATAATGATGGAATCACATACGACAACTAATCGTCAAAAAACATATCATCGATGATTTATATTATATCAATCATTCCATCAGTAATATAATCATTGATAAGTTTACATATAAAAATAGCATGCCAAACAAAAAAAAAATTATTGGCATCCATTTCATCAGTAAATTCATCGGTGATTAGAAAATATTACCGATAAAATAAACAGTTGGTAAGTTCATCGGTGATCATTTGTATATTACCGACAAAATTAAATCGTTAGAAATTTACATATAACAATGGCAAGTCTTGTAATTTTGTCTAAACTCTCTGGAACTTTTCAAGACACTTAGTTCGTC
>Ga0325410_1004583_pt1 | contig 15419 bp, 8 predicted proteins | sample PopdelMetagenome_16_FD_206182 | JGI IMG/M metagenome (GOLD analysis project Ga0325410, IMG submission 206182) | Populus deltoides microbial communities from Bellville, Georgia, United States - Xylem-PdIQD-R3 | ecosystem: Host-associated > Plants > Phyllosphere > Stem > Wood/Secondary xylem...
TCATTGCTAACATCAGAATTTGAGCCCTTTGTTCCATGAAAGCTGTGGGCAATTGTCTCAGCTTTCCAGCAAAAAAAACTAGAGCTTATTTGGACTTCTAGAACTCAAGATATGAGCTGAAAACCGAACAGTGTTTGAGCTGCAGGACAGGTTTTGACTTCTCCGTTGTTTCTAAGATTTGAACTTGAAAACGGCAGAATTGAGTCTTGGACCCTTCATGAAAGTTTTAGGTCTATGTATATAAAGTGGATCTAAATCCGAGTTCTACAACTCCAGTTATGATCAAATAACTGAATGGTGTTCCAGTTTGGAATTGAACCAGCATCTCTTCTCTTAGCCTAGTTCTCTTTTTGTCTCTTCACTTTCAATAGTTAATCACATCAATCAATCCTTTGAATTGTGAGATATACCTGCATTCAAAACAAGCATTTACCATAAATTAAAGATATATTATATTATTAAACTTGTTATTATAAAACATGCTTTAGTTAGGGAATTTAACGATACTTTAGTGCAATACGATGATATAAAGCCTTAATGAGAATGCACTTTTAAGTACTAATCATTTAAGATATACGACGCATGAAAATTCAATCAATAATAAGTTGATAGCATCATTTTCTAAAGGAATTAACTTTGTAAAAGATAAACTAGAAGAGATCATCATGCTTAGAGATGAATCAAACAATGTCCAAACAAACATGTTGAAAGGTAGGTTTATTCTTAGATGTTAACAATATGGAATTGTAGAAAATAAATTATTTCAATCTAAAAAATAGAATTTCTAATTAGAGTCAAGATCCAAAGTATAAAATTAACATAGTATTAAATCAATTGTGTACTATAGAAAGGAAACTTGGTAAGTTAGCAGGTTATGAGAAATTTTAAGAGTTTGAAGATTCTACCAAAAAAATAAAAAATCAGTGGGTTGTTAAGAAAAAGGCAATATATGGAGGAGCATATACAACATTGAAAACAATGAATAATAATTTGTGGTACTAAGATAGTGGTTGTTCTAAATATCTCTACTTCTGATAGCTTTAAAGCCTCAACCAAATTCTTCTTCTCGATCTCCAAAATTATCAGCTTTTTGATCAATTTCTTGACTTTTATGATTTCTTCATATAAGTCATCATAAGCTTTCTACAAGCTTAATTCATGATCAACAATAATAGAAGTAATATTTAAATCACTGAAATAACTAACAATTTGATTTATGTCAGAAATACTGAATTTATTAACAATTTGGTATTTGTCAGACTCGCTTAATGTAGTAACAGTTTGGTACATGTCAGTACATCCATTAATAACACCAAAAAAAGCAACAAAAGCAAATCTATTATCAGATAATGAATCAGAATTTTCAGAATTAGATTCATCACTTAATATAACATTAAAGGGCTTTTCTTTTATTTCTTTTGAAATTTGAACATGCATTTCTTAAGTGATCATTTCTTGAGCATTCAAAACATGTAACTCATATTTAATTTTACTTTTATTTCTATTTTTTGATACATTTCTTTTGGAAAAACCTTTGTTCTTTTTATCTTTACCATTGGTCCTTTTCTTAAACACAAATTTTATGATTTTCCTAGCTATTAGAGAAATATCTTTACTATTAAGATCATCATTAGAAGATTAAATATGTTCTTTCTTAACATATTTAAGTGCAGTAGACTAACCTTTGTTTTGTTGAGGTAATATAGATTCATAAGTTTGCAAGGAACCTACCAATTTTTTAACACTTATATTATCTAAATCCTTGCTTTCTTTTATCCCTGTTACCTTTGGCCAAAACTTTTTAGGCAGAGATCTTAGAATCTTCCTTACAATTCACGAGACCTCCACTTTTTCTCCTAGATTGAACATGAAATTTACAATATCATTAAATCTTGCATAAAAGTCACTAACATTAATTTTCCAGCATTTTTATCTCCTCAAATATTAAGGTTTACATTTGGAATTTGGAATTTTTCACTGTCTTAGTTCCCTCGTGAGTAACTTCAAGAATATCTCAAGCTTCCTTGGAATTTGTTTGCATTAGTAGCTTGTTTGGAATTTTTTTGTATTTTACTTGCAATTACTTGTCATTTGAATTTCAAACAATATTAGATGGATATAAAGAGTGCATTACTAAATGAAATTCTATAAAAAAGAGGTTTTTGTAGAACAACATAAAGATTTCACTAATCATTTGTTTCTTAATCATGTGTACAAGTTGAAAATAACCCTTTGTGGTCCAAAACAAGTACCATTTTGTAAAAAGAAAAGGCTCAAGCCCGACACTGAGGGGCACAATGAACCATTTTGCAAATCAATTTAAAGGACAAAAAGGTTTGGAAACAAGTACTAGTGATCCTTAGTCTTGAAATCCCTTAAACATCTTTTGAGCATATAAACATCCTTTTTCTTCATAATCAAGAGTCAAAGCCTATGTTACATGCACAATCAATCATTTTCTGATAAAAGACTGACAATCAAGATCGGTAGGCAATACTTTCTCATGCAAAACAAGCTCCATTATTTATTCAAATAAAATGAATTCTTTGAAATTGATTATTCAAAACCTTTAAATTGAAGCTTAAACCCCTTCAACCAAAAAAATATCACTTAACATTTTCACCAAAAGCAAAACAAAAATTTTCAACACTTATGAAGACTTGTTTATTGGAATTACTTGAATTTCTTTAGAATAAGTTTGCTTTAAATTGAAGTCAAAATAATTTTTGTAATTCTAAAAATTCTTCATGAAAACATCTTTATAGATAACCAAATCTTTTTCCCCCAAAGAAAACCTGAACTGAACACTTAGAGCATGATTAAGCTGGGGGGCAATCCAACAAATACATACATAATAGGTTTTGCTCCATGATTCCCTTTCTAAAAAAACAGAAAATATAAGGCAGAGCTGGTGACCTTTAAGATAAAGGTTTGTAAGTTTTCTGATGTCATGCCCTTTCCAGAGGTCAAGATCACAAGATATGACTTGAGTAAGCAAAAGCAAAAAAGCCTTTGAAGCTTATTATAGAGACTCAAACTTTCAAGGAGGAAAGTCAGTGAAGAAAGAGGACCTGTATTTCTCAGGTAAGTATACATGCATATTGATCATAATGCATTACTTTTATCCTTAGTGTCTCACTAGCAAATCTCCTTACGAGTGTGCCTTTGAACCCTTATCTCTCGAGTAGTGTGTTTTGTAACCCTACCTCATTCAAAGTGTGCCTTTGAGCCCTCATCACGCAGATGGTACGCTTTCTAGCCTTATCTTTTTCCTTTCAAGTGTGTCTTTAAGCCCTCATCTCTTGAGTAGTGTATTTTTTAACCCTACTTCCTTTCAAGTATGTCTTTAAGTCATGATCTCCCAAGTAGTGTGTTTTCTAACTCTATCTTCTTTCGAGTGCAACTTTAAGCCCTCATCCATCAGATAATGCGCCTTCAAGCCCTATCGTTTTCCTTTCGAGTGTGCCTTTGAGCCCTCGTCTCTCGAGTAGCGTGTTTTCAAACCCAACCTCCTTTTGAGTGCGCTTTTGAACCTGTATCTTCCAAGTAGTGTGTTTTCTAACCTTACCTTTTTTCGAGCACGCATTTAAGCCCATTTCTCATAGATAACGCATTTTCTAACCTTACCCCTTCCGAGTGCACTTTCTAGCCCTCACTTATTCGAATAGTACGTTTTATAGCCATATCTCTATCTCTATATCATATCTGTTCTTCAGTGTGCCTTTGAGCTCTCATCTCTTAGATAGAGCGTTTTCTAGCCTTATCTTCTTCCTTTTAAGTGTGTCTTTAAACCCTTATATTTTAGGTAGTGCATTTTCTAAACATACCTCCATTCCAGTATGCCTTTGAGCCGTCATCCTTCTTCGAGCCTTATCTCTTTTCCCTTTGAATGCTCTTTTGAATTTTTATCCTTCAGATAGTGCGCCTTCGAGCATCATCTCTTTTCCTTTTAAGTGCTCATTTGAGCTCCTATCTCCTAGATAGTACACCTTCGAGCCCTATCATGTTGTCCCTTTAAGCATCTCTGACTAAATCCTTTTGCCAGGTAAGTTGTATTTTTCTCATGAGCAGGTCGTCCATTACAATAAGACCACTTTGAAAAATCATTCGTATTTTTCACCACTTTGAAAAATATTTGTATTTTTTCACCAAGACATGTTGCCTATTATAATAAGATCACTTTGAAAAATCTTCGCAGTTTTCACCACTTTAAAAAATCATTCGCATTTTTAACCACTTTGAAAAATCTTTGTATTTTTCACTTGGTTGCCCATTACAATAAGACCACTTTGAAAAATCATTTGCATTTTCACCACTTTGAAAAAGCTTTGTATTTTTCACCTACGCAGGTCACCTATTACAATAACACCACTTTGAAAAAACTTTCGCATTTTCACCACTCAAAAGATCTTTGTATTGTTCACCACTCAAAAGATCTTTGTATTTTTTTACTTGGATAGGTCGCCCATTACAATAAGACCACTTTGAAAAAACCTTTGACAATTTAAACATTTCAAAATTTTTGAATTTTACCATTAAACGGGTTGTCTGGTACAATTATACCACTAAAAAAAAGGTCTTTTAGTTTTTCAAAGATCATCTTTTTCTTTACAAACCTTGTCTCCTTTTCTTTCGAGTGCGTTTTCTAGCCCCTGTCCTTCGGATAATGTGCTTTCTGGCCCTATTCTTTTTTCCTCTGTATGCGCTTTTGAGCCCTCACTTCAAACATTTTCAGAAGGATTGACCATTTCTTAATCTGGTGAATCCATTATCACCATTCCTTTTTCTTCTTTACAAAGCTTACTGTATAAAGTATCTTACAAGACTTTCTATCATAAGCATTGTAAAAAGAGGGCAACTGTCGTAACTCATTTTTAGGTTATTCCCTAAATTCATTTTTTTTTTTCAAAATAAAAAATAAAATAAAGACTATTATTTTGGAAAAAACAAGCTGGGAGGATTTTACATTTAGAAAAAATCAAGCTGTAGTTTTTGATGGAATCGGAAGTTTAATCGTGCCCCATTTTACCTAAAACTAAAAAGACAATATAGATTTAAGATCAAATTAAATCATTGTTGGATGAATCTGCATAAAAATTATGTTAAATGACATAATTAGATTTTTAATAGGCCAATTTGATTTAATCATGGTCTAAATTAAAATTTAATTATGTCTAAGAATTAATTTGAGTTCAATTGAAGGATTTAATTAAGTGGAAAGGCCTAGTTATACTTTAAATGGGTCAAATCAATGTTATTAGGGGCTTCATTGGTGAAAAGTTAACTTTGAAAGCTCAATTTGGGCTTAATTAGAAAGATTGGAATTTTAGGAGACCAAATTTAATTCTTACCAAGTTAATTGATTGAAATCGAGGATAAAATTGCAAGAAAATAAAAGTTTTTGGGTCAATTAAAGGCTAAATTGAAGAAATTTACAACCAATAACCATTTTGAAAAAGATGTCGAACACTGGGGACCCAAGTGGCTGGAATTAAGGGTGAAATTGAAGAGATTTGAAAGTTTAATGATCAATTAGGGGCTAAATTGAAGAAATCTGAGACCATGGACCATTTTGAAAAAGACGCTAAAATCCAGGGTTGAAATTGAAATTTATCAAGGAAAAAATTGAACAAAATTAAAAGTTTAAAGCCAATCAGAAATATAATTGAGAGAAATCATAAATTAAAGGACCAAAATGACTTGTCCAAAATGACAATGTTTTGGGTTAATTGAGAGAAATTGGGCATTCGAATCACAGTAAAGCAAAAAAAACTAATGTGGGATTGAATTTGGGATTCTAAATAGCTCAAGAATAAATTTAATTTTAATATGAATTTTTTATACGTCTCTTAATATTTTTTAATTTGTTTTTATTATTAATGAATTGGATCAACATTTAACAGAATTAATAATAGATTAACATGCAAGAAACATTAAATTATATTATGTTCCCGTTTATTTTAGAAAAAATCCTTAAAATCACTTTCTTCACTTTTCAATGTTGGCAGCCTTAAGGATAGTTGATCATAGGGGAAAAACATTTATAGTAAAAGAAAGAATTAGCTTTAGAGAGGAAAATATTTTTTTATTTTAGAAAAACATTTTTATAATGAAATAATTAAAATTAAAAAATATAATTTTAATGGTTGATTATATTAAATTTAATTATTAATTTTTTTTATAGTTATATATATTTTTATTTTTTATTTTATTTTGCATTTTATTATTTAAAATTTAATTTAATTTAATTTTTATATCAACTTTAATCTTTATTTTTTAAAAAATTAATTATTTTTTCTTTTATCCTTTTCTTAGTTGAATTTTTTTATTTGTCATATTTGATACTTGATTAACATTTGTTTTATTTGAAATAATTTTATTAACTTTTAATTATTTTATCTGTTAAATTTAGTTTATATTTTTTTAATAAACTTAAAAAAAATAAAACACCAATAAATTATTTTTCAGCTTATTTTTATAGTATATTCAAAGATTTAAAATTATTTTTCAATTTATTTTATAAACATGAAAGAATAATTCAATTTTTAAAAAATTATTTCTTTTATAAAAACGATTTTCAAATGAAAACTGTTTTCCAATAAATAAGCGTATAATAATGAAAGTTTCACCAAATGTGAACTATTGATCTTAAAGGCATCGAACTTATCCTTTTCACGTCATTCAATTCCAGCTGCCAAGTCGTTTTTTAAGCCAATGACACCATAGAAACGTGAGCGGCTTGAAATGACGCTGACTAGACATTTTTCTGTTCCCCATAGAAAAAACAGAAAAGGGAGTGGTCAAGGATTCATGTCATCCCCGCGCTACAAATTGTTTAATAAGATCCTCTATCTATTTGAAAGATGATTGAGTACTTCTACTCTATCATTTTGTTTAATATTTTTTTTTTTTAATGATTGACGGCCAAAATTTAGTAACATCCTCTAAATGCATGACACGTCTTCAGATATGGTTGAACCGTAATTTCATTTTCTTCTTCTTCTTCTTCTTCTTTTCTTTATAGCATAAAGCGTTTAAAAAATTGGAAAAAATGTTAAAAGAAAAAAAAAGGGAATTTGAATTTTTTTTTAAAAAAATGCAATTAGAATGTTAAAAAATCTACATATAAACTCAAATATTTGATATTAAACAAAAAAATAAAAATGAATTTTAATTTCATTTAGTTCTTTATAAGTATTATCGCTTTAACTAGTGGATTAAAGGTTTGATGATACTATAGGTTCATGTGATATCAATTTTTGACAAAGTCACTTTGTTTTTTTTATAGTCAACCCAGTTTTTATTAAATTTTTAAGAGGAGGGGAGATGTGGCGTCTTTGTATTGGTTTTAATTTAATAAAACAATTAATTGAAAATTTCAAAATAAATTAATTTATTTCTGACAAAGAGTCTCTTTGTTTATAGTCAACCCACCCACTTTTTATTAAATTTTTAAGAAGAGGGGAGACACGTTGCATCTTTTTATTGGTTTTAATTTAATAAAACAATTAATTGAAAATTTGGAAACAAATTAATTGCTTTTTTGACAATAAGCCTCCTTGTTTATAGTCGACCCATTTTTTATTAAATTTTTAAGAAGAGGGGAGACGGGTGGCATCTTTTTATTGGTTTTAATTTAATAAAAGAATTAATTGAAAATTTGAAAACAAATTAAATTTTTTTACCAACTTTATATTTATATATAGATAGAAAGATTTTTTCAAAATTCTTAATTTACTTTGGAATTATATATTACTTTATTTTAAAAATACAGACAAATTTAAAAATGATCATACTTTGTTTTGTTATATTTTCATTGATTTACGCTGGATTTTTTATATTTTTTTAGTGATATTTAATTTTCTTAACTAACTATTTATTTATTATTTGTTTTATTTTTTGCTTTATTAAAAAAAGTGTTACTTTTTTTTTACTGCATCAATAAAGGATAAAATTACCGAGTTAATTATTAACGAAACATGCTTGATTCAATTTGTGTCTTTTTTATATGCATGACTTTTCAATCTTATCTTTCATGAAAGTTTTAACTTTATGTGTTTGAGATTTTATATCTTTATATAAATTTTATTTCTTTCCTAACAATTTTCTTTTACTTTTAAAATAAAATAAAAACTTAGCTAGAAAATCAAAATCAAAATCAAAATCAATCCTAAATAAATTAATATAAATTTTAAAAAATTAATATTAGTCTACTTTTATTTTTAAAATAAATTAAAATAAATTTATAATTTAAATAAAAAAATTCAAAAAAATAATTTCTAGCAATAAATGAATAAACGCTTGGAAAAAAATCTTAAGAAAGTTTTTTTTTTTTCGTTTTAATATTTTTTATGAAAACTTAATCATTTTTTTCTGAAATTCAAACAAATAAAAAGCTGACACCTGTATCCCTCATTTATTGCATAACAGACCAAACCATATATTATCAATTGCACAGATTGAAACCAGAAAATCAATATAATAAAAATCTCTAGTCATTAAATCATGGATTTCGATTTAGGCTGTTATCCTATCCTCTAGTAGAGTTGCAAGCAAGAAGAAGGCTTGATTACGTGTTATGGTTTGATTGGTCCCTTCAATGACCAAGTTAGTGATGTAGAAATAAAATAAAATTATTATTAGAGAATTATGTTAGTCTTCAATTATTATGTTATGCCACCTCCTAAAGGTAATGTGGTATTATTACTGTATCTTTTATCATACAAGTTTAATTAATGAGTTCATAATAAAAATAAAATTTTTATAAGAGAAAATTATAAAATAGTTATAATTATAAGGATTTCTATTGCATTAAAACATTGTTTCTAAATATTTTTTGATAATATTTTATTAAGATTGAACATTAATTAGATTTGTTAAGACCCTTACTTGTTATAATTTTTTATGAAAGGAAACAAATGTTCTTATAAGATGAGGTATAAGATATACATGAAATTATTATATAGGTTTTAATTAAATAACAAGTATGCTGAACTGACCCGATAATAATTGTATATAAAGCTATTATTCATGTCTATGAAAAAGATTAACGTGCAATTATACAAGTGATCATTAAAACTTGAGATCATCAAGTTATATTATATAAAGAATGCTATGTTTTGATATATACTACACATTATCTTAATTAAAGGTAATAAATAAACATATATTAAATATGACATAAACTATATTAAGATATTTGAGTGACTAAAAAAAAATTCATTACCCCAAATAAATTAAAAAAAAAGGTTACACGTGATCTCAAATAATATTAATTATAAAATCTTTACACAACATAAAATGATATTTAAAAAGATTTCAAATCTTATTAAAAGAATTAATGATTATAATATTAAGAATAAATATGATTGAGCTAGCTACCAAGAGATCAAGTATATCCGGGCGTGAGAACTAATCAATCATTGTTATATGGAAGTATAAAAAAAATTCTTCTCAATAATTAAAGAATGACAAAAATAAAAAAATTTAAAAATAAAAAGAAATTATTATAATAATTAACAGTAATTTCCATAATATTTTCGTGGTACCCTTAATTTTTTTTTAAAAAAATAGTTATAAACACATGTTACTAGACTTAGGTTTCAAGTAGTCTTAGTCGTGCACTTCAAGGGACTAAAATCCAAAGTCATTAATTATTATTTTTTGTTATTTCTATTTTGGTCAAGATATTCTCTTTACATCGCCTTGGAATGTCTAGCTACCATTCCGAAGAGAAAGGAGAGAAACCACAAGAGAGAGAAGATGACATTGATAACATTTTTTTGACAAGATTCTAGCCATAAGGTGTCGGAAAGGACATAAAGATGAGTTGAATTCATTTATGTTCATCAAAAAAATCATCAATGGTTAAAAATGGATATCCAGACCAATTAAGATTTATTTTAATTTTAAAAGTTTTGATTTCAATTTAAGATAATTTAAATTTGGAAACATTTTTATGGACGTTGTTAGGATTACTTTTTTTTTTTTGTTAGGTGAAAATGATGGAAAAATAAACATTTAGAAAAAAGCCATGAGAGTAGTGGTTGGTGATTTTCTTTGATGACCGAAAGGCTACATTAATTAGGTCATGAATCTAATTGAGTCCTGCTAGACGGCAATTTCAATGTGTGTTGACTCAGACAACACCTTTAATCATTAAATATAAAAATAAGTTGAATTTAAAAATAATATGTCTAACAATATCTTAAGCCTAATGATCAAGTCTTTATAATATGTCAATATAATGTGATAATTTAAGATTAAAATACTTAATTTGCTTAATTCGAAAGAATTTATTGATTGCTTATAAATAATGAAAATATAAATGGAATAGATACAATACAATTCTTTATGAAGCCATCACTAAACTCAAATATCATTGTTTTATGCTTTGCTGAAACAATTAAGCGTAAGAAAATATTTCATCATTAATTTTATTGTTATTTGATAATTATATTTCATTATTGTAATTTTATTGTTATTTGATAATTATATGGTAGTGACTATTGTATTTACATTATGTATTTATAAGACTGATAAACATGTGTAATTAGCCATTAGCAGATTAAACATTCAAGATAAATATAAAAAATATATATATAATAAAATAAAAACAATCAAGGTAAGATATTTATATTTTATTTCTTTTTACTTTATAATTGAAAAATAAACTCTCCGCCTGAGTTGTTAACTAGTTTTGATATATTTGTTTTTAATTTATAAAGTAACATATTTATTTAATTAATTGTATTCAGGATATACATACATCAACCTTACATTCTTCAACAAGCAATCAATTTTACGACAAAAGAAAGCACCTATAATACTAACACCTCTTTCCTTTGTGTTAAAAACTAATTTGTTAGCAGGTAATTAAATCATACGACTATTGCTAGACTATTCACTTGACAATCAATCAATAGTCTAACCTGTTACTGAGTTGATAGATTTTTTTTATTATTATTAATATGAATATTTAGATTAATTTTTATATATATCACAATTAATTCTACAAAATTCTGAAATTAATAATTATATAATTCTTGAATGGCCTAAAAATTGAAAGAAAATGTTACTGTCAACCTTTTTTTGACACACTTGTACTGCCAGCTGGCATAGTAATTTGAAATGTTATAACAACCCCTGCGTGTAGGGTTTTTACCATTCACAAGAGAATTGCTAGGTAGCATCGTGGGTTGACTCTCAAAGACCTTATCCATGACGCATTGTACGAGCTGGGCATACGTATCTTGCTTGGCGTCATAGCCATGACGCATGGATTTCTTGCTTTATTACGTTCTCCGTGACTTGATAATTGCTCGACAAAAGAAGCAACAACGGAGCTTCCATCTTTTTTGAATTTTGGCGTCCTGAGAAGCTCTCACCACCGAACTCCAAATATTTCGTCAACTTCAATAAAATTAATACATTTGTTTCCTTGTCAATACTTTTCATATTCTCAAATAATATTAATTATTAAATTTTTATAAAAAATAAAATAAAAATTAAAAAAATTTCAAATCTTATTCAAAAGATCAATAACTATAATATTATGAACAAATATCATTTGACATGACAAAAACACTACATGATAAAATATAAAAATCAGAATCTTGTTAATGAATGGATAATAATTACAATGACAAATTGGTTACTAAAATGTTAAGTCAAACCACTTATGAATTTTCTAATATTTGAGGAATCTGACAAGTTATTAGACGGTACACTTGATCTTCAAATATAAATTAATCAGTTATTAAATTGATAATAAATTAAATTGTTTAATTTATTTAATTCTATTTATTTATAATTATAATTTATATTTGAACCAACATATTAGGAACCTTATGGGTCACAAACATTAAGAATCTTTAGTAAAAAATTAAACTGAGATAATTAATCAAGTGTGACTTGATTAAAAATAATTTTAGAAATTAAGCATTAGAATGTATTTAATCTAGGGATTATAATTCTAGTTATAGAATAATCGAGAAGGGACTTGATTGATTAAATTTCTAAAATTATTTTTAAATAATATATGGATTTTATTTAAGGTGCAAATAGATATTTATCATTTATAGGGTTTATAGAATTCTCTATAAATATAAAGCTAAGCCTATTATTTTGTAGAGAGAAACATTATGTCAAATAGTTTATATAAAGCTAAGCCTATAAATATAAAGCACTCTAGGTTTAGCAAATCTCTCTCTTTTAAATAGAAATTTATGAGATTTTTAACTGATAGTTCGTGTGAATTACCATTTGAGACTAGACAATTAGACGGCTTGTGGTTTGTGACAACCTAGCCTTGAAGCATATATTCAAAGCATTAAAAAAAGTTCAGATCTTCAGGTAATCTTTGTAAAAACCTAAACAACTTTAGATGTGTTTAACGAGATCCTTGAGACTCCTGAATAATTGATTAAATCTATCAATTCTGTTGCGTGTATAAATTTCAGGTACCCAACACTTCAAGTAGTTATTAATGATACTCATAAGCTATTTGAATGTTGGGGCATGTTGAGTCGAATATGGGAACTTAACTATATTACTAGAGGTGCCAATTTAAAAACTTTCTATAAACGATTTAGCTTAGCTACTATTGTTTTACTTTTTGGATGATAGATTGGATGTGCATTTCAAAAAAGTACAACTAGATATTTCAAAAATCACGTTTCTTATACGAAGTTTATTAATGTTGATGTTGTGACGAAGTAGTGACCTGAGAGGCACAATCTATATATAAGTTAAGATGATGTATTTTTCATGAGGAACTAAATTATAGGAGGAAAGCCTTCATATATTACATGTGATGATGTGATAACCTTCTAACAAAGATGACAAGGCATGTCAAGGTCTTGTGAAAATGAGTTTGAGTGATATTATTTTTTTTCAGGTAAAATAAAAAAGGGTGAAAAAGTGAGTGTATGATAAATAAAAAAAAACTTATGTAATATATTTTCTCTAAAATTAAATAAATGAAGTTGCACTTTCCTTACTCTTATATGTTGAGAGTTATAATTTTAATGACATATTATACATATAAATATTTGATTTGATGAATCAATAAATTGAATTTATTTATAAAAATCACCAAAAACATTATGTTTTTTCTTATTTCATGGCAAGCTTCAACTTTTTTACTCTCTAATACGTGGAATAGTTCTTTCAATAATATATCCTTATTTTAGTGATCAATGTTATAAATAAATATTTGGGTGTAAAAGTCTACCAATTAAATTTATTTATATAAATCATCTAAAGTATTGTATGTCTACCTCTTCAACTAAGCATATCAATAATGCCTAAAAAAAGCAACGCCTAAAAGTAATGTCAAAGCTTATGGTTACTCTGAATTTAAGCTAAAAAACAACTTTTATATAAAGCAAACAAATCCATGATAAGAACAATCCCTTTAGAATTAGGAACCTTAAAAGGCTAGTGATCGAAGTTCATTCATCTGTAAATCTTACTAAAGCAATCATAATTGAAAAAATTCAGGTTTAGCTTAATACTTGTCACCCCCATGAAAGGCTACTCCCTATCTAATCCTACTTTTTAGTCTTTATTTTTAAGAATATTGATATTTATTGGCTAACCTTTTAAATTTTTCGATAATAAAAAAGCATCAATTCCATTTAAAAAAGCTCAATTTCTCTTACCAAGATCAATTAAAAATAGAAAATCAAAGCATATTCCAAGACAATAAAAGCCTTTAACAAGAAGTAAGTGCTCTAATAAATGTAGTATCATTCTTAATTGATTTGTTTGATAAAGTTATTGAACTAAAGTTATCAGTAAATGGTCTACCTTTAAATACTACCTCTATTCCTTTTATAACATTACTACCTTTAAAGTCATTCTTAATTGATTTATTTGTTAACACAATTTGACCTTTGGCTATATATTGTGAAATCCATATTTTTCACATTAATGTCCCAAAGTTCCATTGCCATACTTCCCACAACATAAAACCAACATGAAAATCATTCCTCATACTAAAAACCCCATTCGATCACCATCAACATATAAGCTATTGAAACAATACAATTTAACCAATTTATTAAAGTCATCTTCCTAGATTTTTTTTAAAATTCTGTAACTAACCATTTGACCAATTTTGACCACACCCGTAAATTTGTTATACTTTTTTTACTCTTTTTTTTCAAGTGTATTTATTTCAATATCTAATCTTTCCAAAACACCACACACAAAATCAAAAATTTAATCATCACCTTACCTTTTAAACAACAAACATCTTAACTTCCATGTATTCCATTTATTTCTTCAACCACAATTCTATTAGCATTTAATCCCTAAACACTTCCACATTGATTTATAAACATCCCACATCACCAAATCCTCACATCCATAATTATACAACTCAACTTAATGAGTTATTGCCAATTTCCCCAAAAACTTATCTTCCTTCTTCAAAAATCCACACCTTTTCTCTTTAATTTCTATCCTCCTAACCCTTTTTTTTCTAAGGTCTCTTTCTTAGTTAGGTCTTATTTAGTAGAAAACACTTTCACACACTCTCTAAACCTATAATTTTGGGAGAATAAACACAATTTTGAAGACAAATGAGCAAAAGCAAGCTTTCTCTCATCATATATGGTTGTTGGCCTCAAAAGTGGCAAGGAGAAAAATTTTGGCTTTATTTATGACAATGCCATTACTAATTGTCCATATGTATATTTATGTATTTTACTCGGCCATCAGTATTCTTGTACACTATTTTATGTTTGCTTTCATCAATATCTCAAAATTGATTAACAAGGAAACTACACCCCAAATAATAATATTTTTATCTTATTTTTATTATTTATTTTTTATGTCAAGAATTTCCACTATTTAACACTAATTTCCTAATTGTAGATTGAGGTTTTACAAATTCATAATTTTTTTAGACCGGGAGTTTACATTCTCCCTTTCTTTAAACAATTTCATCTATGAAATTCAAATTCATATCTAAGTCTGAAAATGAACTTGGGTGTTTCTTTATCATTTCTTTCACCTATTTTATCCCAACACATAGGTGTATTCAACCAACGCTAAATGATCCTTCTAATTTTATAAACCCCGGCGAAAAATCTCACCATGTTAATTGATAATGGAGAATAAAATAGAAACGAAGGAGAATAATTGTAATGGGATTTCCAAATATTAAATATTTATTTTTGACATTAAAAATGAAATAAAATAAGGTTTTCAAGTTGTAAGTCCTCGATTAAAATTTTACAGCATGAGTGAAATGTTGAGAAAATTAACCTGGTAGTGAGAAGAAGCTAATCAAGAAATAAATAAAATGATGTTAAATAATGAGAAAATGAAGTTTTATGAATTAAAACTTCTATATATGACAAGTTAAAAAAAAAGGTTGAGACGGGATATCTGATTAGTACTTAAAAGTG
>Ga0325410_1004585_pt1 | contig 15418 bp, 14 predicted proteins | sample PopdelMetagenome_16_FD_206182 | JGI IMG/M metagenome (GOLD analysis project Ga0325410, IMG submission 206182) | Populus deltoides microbial communities from Bellville, Georgia, United States - Xylem-PdIQD-R3 | ecosystem: Host-associated > Plants > Phyllosphere > Stem > Wood/Secondary xylem...
GTTTTAGAAAACCATGACCCATTAGTAGCCCCTCTAAGTCTCATTTTTAGAAAGATGGGGAGATTTAGGACCAAATAAATTTTGGACTAACCTCAGCTGAGTCGTAATCCTGTTCAGGATGTCTTTTACACTCCCCCATCAAGGGCTTACTAGCAGGGATGATGTTCCCAAGGAGTCCATTGTTGAGTCTTCAAGGCGGTTCTCAGTCCTTCCTTAAAGGTCTTTTCTTTCAACTTCTCTTCCCTATCAGGGTGTGAAGGTTTTAGAGCTTTGCCCTTACAACACTTTTGGTGGAAACAATCCAGAGCTCCTCTAAAGTCCCTTCTCCCCTTGTTTCTGTCAAGATGGAGGTGTCTATGTATATGAGCAATCCTATCAGCGATGCAGGTAAGGCTCAGATGGCCAAATTGAATAAAAAGAGTGGAGCTGCTCAACAGACTCTTTCTAAACGAGCAGCTGAGATGAAGAGAGCTAAGGAGGAAAACACTCAGAGGATTCCTCTTAGGCAAGAAGCTAGAGAGGTATCCTTTGCTAACTTGGGAGCTGAAGAGGTCCAAAAAAAGGTGTTGTTGTAAGAGGGCTGTTTCTAGCGCTTCTTGATGTTGCAGAGGCTAGCGCCCGTGCTATCCAGGATAGATATAGGTCTCAGACCACACACAAGGTGTGTAACCCAAGTTAGATAGACGGGGTGAGCTTGATAAGGCTGCTCCAGCACTCTTGAATGCCATAGAGACTGGTCCCGTACTGTTTAGGAGAGATGTGGGTCCCAGACCGTATATATGGGTATGTAACCCATTTGGACAGACAGGATTAACCTGATAAGGTCGCTTTAGTGCTCTTACTTCTAACTGAAAAGGCTAGACAGAAGAAAAGAAGGGGGCGTTGAAAGCCGCCCTGAAGAGTGAAGTATTGATCCCCTATAATTTATTTAGAGAAGTGGGTCTTAGACGCCACAGAAGTGTGTAACCTTGATTGGTGACAGTAAAGGTTGATGCTCACTTAGGACTTCGCTACTGTATTGGAGAATGTCAAAGAACCATCCAAACACAATAGCTTAAACTGTTAGGTGATGTCCTAAGATATAATTTATATTATTCTTTAATACATCCCCTCAAGTGAAAGCCCTCTAGGCTTGAAACTTGCATAAGCCCACATTACCTTGTGCTTAATTTTTATCAAATAAATAGGGATGGTGAGATTCAAACTCGTGATCGCTTGGTTATCAAGGCTTTGATACCATGTGAAAGAACCATCTCAACCCAATAGCTTAAACTGTTAGGTGAGGTCTCAAGATATAATTTATATTATTCTCTAATAAAGAAATGAGCTCCGAATGCCACAGGGGTGTGTCACCCCGATTGAATCTATAGGAAGTAGTCTTGAGAAAGAAATATAGATTAAGTGAAAACACAAATGATAAAAATATGCGTTCTTTATTAATGAATTCACTAATAATACAACTTAAGGTGGTCTGAATGCCATGCATGGGAAGGCTAGAGCCTTGTGAATCATGTAAGTGATAGGTGTTAGTTCTGATCACCCGTGTCACTCTGAAAGGGCCATCCCGCTTTGGAGTTAGCTTTCCTTTACTTTCTATGTTGCATGTGGCTTCTAGCTTTCTCAGTACCAAGTCTCCTCGTTTAAAGGTTTTGTTTTTTACTCTAGTGTTGTGGTAATAAGTAGCCTTGTGTCTATAAGCTTCATTCCTTATTACAGCTATGAGTTTGGACTCTTCTAGTAAGTCCAGATTGACTTTGAGTCCTTGCTCATTGTTTTGAGGAGAGAAGTGCAGTATTCTAGTGCTAGAACATCCAATCTCTACTGAAATCATGACTTCAATTTCATATGTGAGGAGGAAAGGGGTTTCCCTTATTGAGGTCTTTGTTGTTGTCTTGTATGGCCATAAGATTTCATTCAAAAGCTCTACCCATTCTGACTTAACCTCTTTTATCTTTTTCTTCTTACCATTGAGTAGGACCCTGTTGGTAAGTTCAGCTTGACCATTATCTGGGGGTGTGATACTGTAGAGAACCTATGATCAATTTGCAGTCTTTCACACTATTTTCTCATATTCTAGTTGTCGAATTGGGTTCCATTGTTAGTGACCAGTATCTTAAGTATCCCAAGTTGACAAATTATGTTCTTCTAGAAGAAAGAGATGACCTTGTTGGTTGTTATATCTGCTAGTGCTTCAGCTTCCACCCACTTAGTGAAGTAGTTCACAACCACTAGAACAAACTGTCTTTTCCTTGTTGTTTTAGGGAAGGGTCCCAGAATATCCATTCTCCACTAATAGAAAGGCCAAGGAGAAGTGCTTGTTGTCATCTCAGTTGAGGGCTGCCTTGACACTAGGCAAATCTTTGACACTCATCACACTTCTTTACTAGGTCTTTTGAGTCTTGGAGTATGAAAAGCCAATAAAAGCCTGCTCTTGTGGTCTGAGTAGCCAAAACGATAAATCTTGTGTGCAACCCTTCAAACTCCTTCATGCATCTCCCTCAAAACATAAGTGCTTTCCTTTGAAGACATGCACTTGAGAAGTGGTGATGATATAGATCTTTGATATAAAACCTCGTCAATCAAGCAGTAACCTGAGGCTTTTTTGGTCAGCTTATGACTTCTATTCTGTTTGTAGGCAAGCTCCATGTGAGTAATATTCCCTGATTGACGCTCTCCAGTCCTCAGCTCTCATGACTAGAGTATTATGGCCTCGCTCTCTCCCACACTGGGTTGGTCCAAGACTTCAATCTATACATCAATAGGGAGCTCGATTAGGTTAGCACTGCTAGCTTAGAGAGGAAGTTTACTTGCGTATTGTCCTCTCAGGGCACCCTGGTAATGTTGATCACCCTGTCCTTCTGAGTTAGCATGGCTTGCACCTTTTTAAAATATTTGACCATGGTTAGTATCATAACCCAATTCTAGGTTATTCCCCAAAGTTCACTTTTTTTTCAAAATAAAAATAAAAAAATAAAATAAAGGCTGGCAATGTGGAGAAAGCAGATCAAGGAGGACTATAAAAATAGAGAAAAATCAAGCTACAATTTTTGGAGGAAATTCAAGGCCTAATTGTACCCTATTATGCCCAAAAATGGAGAAAAAAAATGCAAATTCAAGGTCAAATTAAATGATTATTGGACGAATTTGCTTAAAAATTAAGTCCACAGACATAATTTAATTTTTAATAGGCCAATTTGATTTAATCATGGGTCAAATTGAATTTTAATTATGTTTAAGAATTAATTTGGGTCCAATTGAAGGATTTAATTAAGTGCAAGACTTAATTATACTTTAAATGGGTCAAATTAATTTTATTTGGGGGTTAATTGGTGAAACATTAAGTTTGGGAGCCTAATTTAGGCTTAATTGAGAAAATTGAAATTTTAAGAGACCAAATTTATTTTTTTCCAAGTTAATTGATTGAAATCAGGGGCAAAATTCCAAAAACATTGAAGCTTTGGGGTCAATTAAGGGTTAAATTGAAGAAATCTGAGACCAAGGACTAATGTGCAAAAGGCGCGTAAATCCAGGGTTCCAATTGAAGTTCAGCAAGGATGTAATTGCATTAAATCGAAAATTTAGGTCAATTAGGGGTACAATTGCATAAAATTAAAAGTTGGAGGACTGCTTTGAACTTTGGAGAAATCCCTATTTAAAACCTAAAACGGCACCATTTTGAGTATAAAAAAAAAGAAGGACCAGACGACGCGTCATCTTGTCACTGTTCATTATCTTCTTCATTTTTTTCAAAAAAAGCTGGTCTGGTTACTTACTTTGCAGCCGCATTTAATGTACCTAACGTCCACCAAATTTGTCAAACTTTGCACAAAACTAATCACTAGACATCTTTCATTGGCAAATAAACAGACGTGGCACCACCTAAAAGAGGCCACCTCAGGCAGCCTGCAGCTGCAGATTTGACAGTGCACCATGCCTACTTTGAGCCAACAGTTAGGATCCTTCTCAACCGAATCAAGGGCTGAAAATTGTTCTCTTGTGAAGACAAGATTACCCTCTTCCACCCCTATAAATAGGAGCAGATTTCACGTTCGGGAGGAGGAAGAAAATTAAACTCAAAGTTGGCAAAAAACCAGCCTTCCCTGCTCATTTTTCCTGCAACTGGTCCTTTCTCTTCTTTCTCTCTCTGTCATGGCCTTCAGCCACCACCACCCTCATCGCCTATCTTCTCACCATCGTCCCCACCTTAAGTAGACATCAAACCATCTCACATGGTGGTTGCCACCGTGACCCTTGCAACAGTAGCAACAACCACCTTGCCCAGAAGCTTTTGTCCTTCCCAAAGACAGCCAGGGCAGCAACTCTCTCCTCAGCCACTCCAATAGTTCCAATCACGAGCTTCCCCTCTCCTCTGCAGGCCTCTGCTTCTTCTTCTTCCAACTGCGACCAGAGCCAGCCGCCGGCCTCACCACCTCCAGTCGCACCGTGCGCCACCAGTCAGGCCGCCAGCTCCCTCAACGCCAGGTAAGCCTCCCTCCTCTCTTCATCTTCTTCCTCCCTTCCCTGCTACCACTAGCTCCCTCTCAGTTATCAACAGTGCAACATGAATTATAATTCACGTTGCATTATTTCCTGTAACTTAGTCACTGGGTTGTGCTAGTGACTAAGTTACTTCGGGCTGGACCTGTTTTAGATCAGCCGAGTTGGCTGGGCCAGGTCCAGCCCATCCTTAAAATTAAAAAAAGAATATGTTGGGCCGAAAATTAAAAAAAAAAGAATATGTTGGGCCGAGTTCGGCCCAACCATTTTGGGCCGATATCTGTCCATCTGTTTCTAGGTCTGTGCTTGGCCCAGCCCACATGTTTTAATAATATTTAATTAATTAATATATATGTATTTATAATATTATATATAAAATAATAATATAAAAAACTGAAAATTTTCAAAAAAAAAATTCAAAATATCCTTTCAAAAAATTATGATTTTCTCAAATATTTTTCTACCAATTTTGCATAATATTGGGTTGTATATTTTCACTGTAAAATACAAATCTGGTATTAAAATACCTGATTTTCTTCCGAATATTTCAAAAAAAATCTCAAAAAATTTTAAATTAATTTCCCTTTTCAAAAGCAAAAAAAAAATATTTTGTTTTTATGGGTATGGCCAAATCCTAAAATTTTTCCAAGCATACTTTTCATAAAAAAAGGAAAAAAAAAACAAAAATTACATCTTTCTCATGTTTTACAAATAATAAAATGGATATCATAACGAGTTTATGGTCATTCATTAGGGTTTGGCCAAAATATAAAAAAACCTTTTTTCTATTTTTTTATGGTCCAGATGTAGACTTTAATATTTGTAGGGTGTAAAATTACATGATAAAGTACACCCTTAGATATTAAAGATACAAGGTGCAAATAAATGCAATGCTAAAATTCAGACTTTAGAACGGTTATGATTTAACCCGATAAGGTAGAGACTCCCTCATGAAGAAAGATCTGCCTTGAACCTTAGAAAAGACCAACGAATAGAAACCCAACCTAGAAAAATAATCAAACAACAATGCAGCTTACCTTAGGTAGGGTGCATTGGGGGTGATGCGTCTTCCCCTTGGACAACCAGTCCCTTACCTAGACTCTCGTAGACTATAGGTTCCTAGTGACTATAATACTAGGTGGTGACTCCTAGACATTAATCATAATTTTATGATTAAATCCAAAAAAAACCTTCCCAACACACAACACCTCACATATGAGGCACGATAAAAGCCTTTATCGTCACTAGACAACGTCGCGTCGACTCGTGCCCCCGCGACAGTTGGACCCCAGGCTTCATATGTTCCCTCACACTATCTTGTAATCAACTGAGAGTTGTTGTGCACTTGTAGTGGGTATGCTTTCAAAGCTTCTGTAGTCCTAAGCCTGCTATTAGAGCTTCATATTCGGCCATATTGTTGGTGGTTGGAAACCCAAACCTAAGCATATACTAGTAGACCTGCCCTTCCGGGCTAGGAAGGAGGATCCCTGCCCTACTTCCTTCTTCTGTAAAGCTACCGTCCATATAGAGTTGTACTATGTGGGGAGGTCTACTTTAGCGATTTAGTCTCTATGAGCTTTGGATCAGGGGGAGGATCTTCTGTAACAGCCTCTTCAAATTTGCATTCCGCTATGAAGTCAGTTAGGGCCTGCCCTTTGATTGCAAGTCTTAGTCTGTACTGTAACCTATATTCTCCCAATTCTATTGCCTATTTCAACAGTCATCCTGACATGTTTGGTTTGTGAAGGATTTTTCTAAAAGGTTGATCTGTCAGTACCATCACTTGGTGTGCTTGGAAGTAAGCCTTCAGTTTTCTAAAGGATGCCACCAATGCTAAGGCAACTTTTTCTACTCTTAATTAATGGGTTTCTACATTTAGGAGTGTTTTGCCTGCGTAATAAACTGGCGTTGTACTCCTCTTTCTTCCCTAACCAATATTGAACCTACTGCCTGGTCTACTACCCCTAGATACAAGAACAAAGTCTCTCCCTTGTTGGGCTGAGAATGGACGTTGAGAAAGGAGAGGTAAACCTTCAAAGGATCTTTGACATTCGGGTGTCCACTAGAAGTTGAGGGTGTTCCTCAGAATTTTAAAAAATGACAAGCTTCATTCCCCAATCTGGCTATGAATATGTTTAAAGCTGTTAGTCTTCCTGTGAGGCGTTGCACCTCTTTCACTATCCCGGGAGGGGTCATACTCAACAATGCCTAGATTTGTTTTGGGTTGGGTTCAATCCCTCTATTGTTGACCAAAAACCCAAGAACTTCCTCCTCGGTTGGCAAACACACATTTGAAGGGGTTTAGCTTTATACTATAACTTTCCAGTACTTGGAAGTCTTATCTGAGTTCCTGTAAATATTGTTTAAAAGTCATACTTTTCACCAACATGTCATACACATAACCTTCCATGATCCTGCCCGACTGGTTTTTGAACACTTTGTCCACCATCCTCTGATATGTTGCCTCTATATTCTTCAGACTGAAAGGCATAGTCCTGTAGCAGTAGGCACCTCTTTCGGTTATGAAGGACGTGTTCTCTTTGTTAGCTGGATGCATAAGGATTTGATGATATCCAAAGTATGCATCCAATGAATTGAGAAACTTATACCCCGCTGTTGAATCCACCAATTTATTTATCTTGGAAAGGGAGTAGCTATCCTTCGAGCAGGCCTTGTTCAAGTTTGTGAAGTCCACACACATTCGTTATTTGTTGTTGGCCTTCTTTACCATCATAACATTAACGAGCTATTCAGGGTATGTCACCTCATGTATAAACCCTATTGATATGAGTTTATCCACTTTTTTAGATATGGCCTTTTGCCTATCTCCCCCTACATTTCTCTTTTTCTATCATACTGGAGGAAAGCTGGGGTCTATATTGAACCAATGTGAAGCTACCTTAGGGCTGATCCCTGACATGTCTTCTAGACGAAAAGCAAAGTTGCTTCTCTATGACACTAGTAGCTCTATGAGAGCATGTTTTTGTTGACCGTCCAGGGTGCAACCAACTCTTGTGACTTCTTTCCCTGTAGGGCCTAAACAGACTTCAACTAGTTCTTTAGCCACCTTTATTCTAACCTCGGGCTTTTCACCGTAGGTTTCGGGGTGATCAACCAGCAAGGCCTTCTTGTCCTTTAGACATGTGTTTGCACACTCTCTTGAAGCTTCTTGGTTCTTCTTTACTGCAACTATCCATTTAATAGTTGGGAACTTCATGGTTAGATACTTGGTGCTGACCACTACACTGATCTGGTAGAGCAATGGCCTCCCGATTATGGCATTGTATGGGAGATAGGTGTCAATGACTGTCGCACGTCACCCGCGCGGCGATTCGGCGATTTTTTGTTAATTTTTCTGGATTGGTTCTTTGAGAGTCGCCACCTAGTATTGGATTGAGGATTACTAGGAAACCCGAATTTACTGATCGTCATCAGAGATCCAAGGGTAAGGGACTGGTTGTGGCTAGGGAAGGTATTAGCACCCCTAGTGCACCCTACCTGAGGTAAGCTGCTTTGCGGTTTGTTATGATTTGAAAATTTAAAATATTAATTAAATTCTAAGGTTTTAATAAATCAGTTATTAAATCCCAGAATATGTGTAGAAACATGTTCTTACACTTCCATGGAAAATATAACATGATTTTATTTGTCCTTAAGATATTTAACTATATTCAAATTAAACAATTAATTCTTTTTATTTTATTTTTAACAATAAAAGAAAACATTCATAAAAAAACAAAACACCCACTACCACTACTTTTTTACTATACTCATTCTGTTACATGTTTACAGAATAACATAAGATAAAAAAACATTTCACAAAAAATTAAATACATGTTCAAACATGTAACAATTACAAAAAGGTCCCTAAAATGTCCAGGAACTGCACAGGAGGTCCTCAGGCACTGTGGAGCAGTGGCGGCGCGTCTCCTCCACGCGCCGCCGCCACTGGCGGTGCGTGCTTTCACGCGCCGCCGCGAAGTCCGGGCAGCAGCGGAGATCCATAATGGCTTCCTCCCTTCTTCCTTTCTTCGCCGGCGGTGAGCACCACCGTTACCTGCAAAACAACCAAAAACACAACAAGCAAGTCTGTTGTAGCTTTTCTTTCTTTGTTTTCAGTCCCGCTTCTCTTCCTTCAGATCTGCCAAATCTGGAGCCGGGCGTTGCACGCGCCGCCAGTAGACCAGGCGTGTGGATGGCTGGATCGGAAACTTTCCTCCTCCCATTTCATTTCTGCAACGGCGGTGTTGTCCACCGCTGCCATGGTTGTGAGATCGGCGCCCACCCAAACTTCGGTTTTCTGCCCCTTCTTCACTGTTCTTCGGCCTCCCTTCTCATTTCCTCCTCGTCTCTGTAATGAGCTGCTGGAGAAGGGATGCTGCTGTTGGCCGGTCGATGGTGGTTGGCCTCGGCGATACTGGAGCTGACGGTGGCGCTGGGGTGTTGCTGTGGGGCTGAGAGAAGACTGGGAAGAGAACAATGAGGGCTGCTGCCGTGTTCGGTCTGAGATGAGAGGAGCAGCGGTTGACCTCTATTGGGTGGAGCTGGAGACCGTGAGAAGGAAATTGGAGGCTTCTGTGCAGAGGGCAGGTCTCGGCTGCCGCTGTTGGAGGTTGATGTGGGTGTGGGCGTGGCCTTGGCTAGCTTTTTTTTTGGCAGAGGTAGGGAGCAGTGTGGTGGTTTCTCTCCGGTTTGCTTTCTCCCAAAACCAAGGGAAGGGGAAAGCTTTGGTTTTCTCTTGTGCAGGGAGAGGGAAGAGCTGGGTGGAGAAGGGAGAGGTCGGGTCTGTTAGTTCAAGGGGAGGAAATGCCGAGGTCAGGGAAATAGGGGGGCAGCGCAGATGCGGCTGCTCTTTGTTTCTTTGGTTTTTTGGCCGGGGAAGGGAGAGTCTTGTGTGTAGGGAAATGGGGAGAAGACTTCAATGGCAGAGAGGGGGCTCTCTCGTTTCTCAAAGGGAGGGGTGCCCGAGAGATGGCTTTGGGAGCCAAAATCAAAGAAGATGGGGGCGGCGGCTCCGTGTCTTTAGGTCCCCAGGAAGGGGAAAACTTGGGGCGGCGGCTTTGGTGAGAGATAGGGATAATTTAGGTTTAGGGTTTTTTCTTTTGTTTTGCCCCCCTGTTAGTTTTCTCTGCCCCCTCTGAATAAATTTTTCTCCCCCTTTTATGTTCACTGTAGCTTAGTATTTATAGGAAAAGTTTTGCTAGGTTTTCAAATTACTCCCTTAACTTTTCCTTTCCTTTTCTTTTCTTTTTTTTTTTTGTATTTTTGAAAATGAGCAATATCAACATCAACTCAATAAGGAAAATCAGTGATCATAAAATTTACGCGTTAAAAATTGAACGCGTTCCAAATTCCAAAAGAAAATTTTAATTCTTTTGAGATGACGTTGAAAATGCTAAAAACAATGCAAATATATCAAAAATACATTTTTTGGGGTTTTCATTGTTTTTTTGCTATTTTTGGTTTTTATCTGAAAATTTATCAAAATATGGGTCAAAAATTGGGTAGCAACAATGACCATTAAGGTCTGTTGGAGACTCTCACAATGAGGTGCAGTCCCTATAGTGATTGTCAACCCCACTGCCCCCTTCACAGGTGCTGCTGATCCTTCCATCCCAATAAGGGGTGTTGGCACTATAGTCATCATGGAGGTATCTATGCATATCTTGGTCATGACCTCTGCTAATAAGATGTTTACTGAGTTACCATTATCCATTAGGATTATATGGACCCTATGACCTTCCATTACTGTGGAAATCATAAAGGTGTCGTCATGTGGGTGTTTAACCCCTTATCCATCAGCAGGGGTGAAGGTGATGGGTTCATGCCAAGAACTTTCTTGGCCCACTGTAACTAGAACTTGATCTCCCAGCCTTGTTCTCTTAATACTGGTGACGCCTACACTGGTTGATGAGCCCCTCAATATGACAAAAACCTCTGAAAGTGTTGGTCTATGTTGCCTCACTTCACCTCTCTCCCCTTTTTGAGGTGGATCTTTTTTTAGGAATTGTCTGAGGTATCCCTATGTTAGAAGTCTCTCCACTTCTTTCTTGAGAGCACAACAGTCCTCAGTATCGTGTCCCTTCTCTCCATTGAACTAGCAGTACTTCTTGGAGAACTTGAGACTGAGATTAGGCTTTAAGGGAGGAGGATATTGAACCAGGTATTGTTGTTACCCATTTTTAGGTTCCCCACAAAAAATGAAAAAAAATACAAAAAAATACATATAAAAAAATATATTCTGAAGGAAAAAAAATATAGGAGTGAGAAAAGGATGTTGGAACTCACATAAAATGGCTAGGAATTGGTTGAAGAGGTTCAGAAATACAAGAATTGAAATTTGACATTGTAAGAGCCCTATTGACAAAGAAAATTCAAGTTGAGAATAAAAAGTCTAAAATCAGATGTTTATGGACTCAATTAAATTTTATCTAAGGTTTAATTGAATTTATAGAGGGTTTGATTGCAAGAAAAATAGATTTTTAAGTCAATTTAGGCTTTTATTGGATGAAATTAAACTTCTGGGGTCCAATTATAATTATAAAAGAGTTGATTTGGCCAAATCAGGGGCTTAATTGCATAGTTATTAAAGTTTGATGGCCAATTAGAGACTTAATTGAAACAATCCGAGACCGAGGACCAAACTAGAAAAGGCGCTAAACATTAAAGGATCCAATTACAATTTTGTCGGGGATTTGATTACAAAACTGCAAAACATTCAATGGCTGAATCAAAAGAAACCCAAGTGGCGCCGTTTCCACCATTTCACCGTCTGCAACAGCTGGTATTCTGTGATAATAAAGGAAGGAGATGTTGGCAGCGATAATGGAGGCGTTTCCAAATCAAGAAGGGAGCGTGTCGCGGCTGACAACCCTCGCCACCGTGATGCACGCTGGCTTACCAAAAACACTCTCGTCCTCTGGCTATAAAAGCCAGAAGAAGAACCGAACGCAGGGGACAGAAAAAGAGGGAGGAGGAGAGGTTACAGTGAGGAGAAAGGAGGAGGAAAACCAGAACGACAAAGGAAAAAACAAAAGGAGAGCAGACAGAGAGGAGGAGAGGTTACAGTGAGGAGAAAGCAAGAGGAAAACATATTAAAAAGAACGTAAGAAATAAGAGAGAGCAGAGAAATATTGAGGAAGCAAACCGAACGGAAGCAGAGGACACAGGAAGCAGATAACACAGCGCCACTATCATCTTCGTCTTCTCAAAACCAGGTACGTTCGATGTCCATCTCATTTCCTGCATAATAAGATGATGTTTGTTAGTATGTAAAAGAAGAAAAGAAAACAAAAAGAAACCAACGCTGCAACACTCTGTTTTTCTCATTTTTTATGTTCTTGCATGGTAAGCAAGATGATGAACAGTGCGAAGGTAATTTAATTACCTTTCGCACTGTTCATGCACGCGTAAAGTATTACGCGTGCATGGAAAAGGAAGGCTGGTCACTAGCATGGGCCAGTGACCATGGCTGGGCTGGCTAGGCCCAGCCCAGCCACGCAGGCTGGCTCGGCCTAGCCCAGCCACATGGGCCGGGTTGGGCCGAGCCCAAAAAAATTCAAAAAAAATCTTTTTTAAAATTTGTCATTTTTGGCAAATATTTTACTGCATTTTGATCAATATTGGTTTGTATTTTTATACTGTAAAGATACAAATCCGGTATTAAATACTTAGTTTTCATCAAAAATAAAATAAAATAAAATAAAATGTTTTGTTTTCATGCATACGGCCAAGTCTCTCAAAAATAAATCATATTATATTTCTATATATATATATACACACACATATATATATACAAAAAATAAAAATTCAAAAATATGTATTAGCATGCATTTTGGCTTTAATAACCAGTTTATTAAAGTCATGAGAACTAGGCCAATATTTAAAAAAATTCAAAAAAATTATTTTGTTTTCTCTTAATATCTGGGTTTACGACCTTATACGCAAGACGTATCCAGGATATTAAAATTCTTTTGTTGATGCCAGAATTACTCGATAAGATAAGGATCTCCTTATCGAGGATGACTCTTTTTAAACCATAGACGGACCAACAACTAGAAAACACGACTCGACCTTAGATTTTATCAGACAATAAAACAATGCAGCTTACCTTAGGTAGGGCGTATTTGGGGTGCTAATACCTTCCCTTTACGCAACCAGTCCCTGTACCCGATCTCTGAGACCAGTTAGGGTTTCTAGTGACCAAAATACTAAGTGGCGACTCCCATTCTATTTTTCCACTAATAAAAGACAAGAATTCCTTATCTCCCCACATTTGATAAATTAATACAAGATTTTAAGGGTGGATGTTTTTGCCGCGACGCCGCACACGTGCGACAGGTACTAACCCCTTAAAATCATGTAAATCTCTGTGTAACTGGTGTTTACAGGAGTGTAAACCCTTTCAAGCCTACTAGGACGCTCCCTATAGATTCCTTTCTTCTTAACATCCTGTCATTTGACAAGGGAACGATTCTTGTTATGGGGTTCAACTTTGACCCTTCTCTATAGATCTAAGAGGAGCTTCTACAAGCAGCAGGGCTTCCTCCACTCTTACATGGCTCTTAATCATCTGCTTGACCCTTAGGAGAGTTCTGTCCTGTAGCGGGTGGAACTGTTTCCAAAACTCTTCACTTTTGACCCCCTTGATCAAAGCCTCATAGGTTATGGGTTCCAACAGGTCTTTCACCTAAAGCATTTCTTCATTAAATCTCTTTAGATATGCTTGGGTGGACTCTTTCTCACCTTGAGTAACCCCAACTAGTTATGTGGAGCTTTTCTTAATGGGAATGCTGGTGCTGAAGTATACTACTAGCTTAGCATATAAATCCTGGAAGCTTAGGATCGACCCTGACTTTAGGTTATTGTACCATATCCTCATATTCTCTATGAAGGTAGTGAGCAATATCTTACACATGATGTTATTATCATGGATGACCAGCTTAAGGCTCCCCCTCACATTCTGGATATGCTCTCGGGGGTCTATAAGTCCATCATAACTATCCAAGTTCATCTTCGTAGATCGATACCTTTTGGGACTTTGGCTTTGAGGACTCTCTTAGACATAGAAGAACCATCCTCATGATATTGATAGAGATAATGGTGATGCTGTAAGTTCTCCTCAGCCCTTCTTTTAAGCTGTTCTTGGTGTGAATCAGATGAATTGAAGGAATCTAGCCCAGAGCGGTAGGAGTGATGATTTCTTTCTCTCCCACGGTGGCTAATATGGGCTATATAAGACTATTCACTTTGTAGTGGTACCGTGGGATGATGTGAATGTTCTCATGTTGGGCTACAAGAATGACATCTCAGTGGTTTTTCCTTTTTCTGTTCATACTCCTTTACATAACTAAGGCGTCTCTGGGCGATAGGGGTCCTTTATGACTGAGGTGGTAAAATGTGTGTTGGGACATCATGAGCTGGTTGAGAATGAGTAGGGATTTGTCCTCTCAATCTGATGACTTCTTTAGAGAGCAAACGTATTTGCTCAGTCATCTTATTTATCTGAGGTTGGGAGGATGTACCAGCAATAACATTAGCATATACAATATGCATTGGTGTATATGGATATGTCATGTTGGTGTAATGGATGGAATGGTGTGTCAAAGTTTAGCTTCTTATTGGAGAAGTAAATAGCTTTTGTAAGATTTCCCACAGACGGTGCTAGTTGATGAGGCTAAAAAAATTATAGGGAATATTTGGAAGGAATTATTCCTCAAGACCCTTGTAGATCATGCACAGTGTGTTTTATGACCTTCACTTCTAGACTGCATTGACTTCTTTTTTAATGGATTTCTTCAGAGGTTGTAAGTCTTTCCTTGAGTGTTGATGGGGGACCCTCCGAAGATCAAGTCAGTACGAGGTATTTTTATGTGGCAAAAAGACATTAATGAAGGTATTAGTGAGCTTTTATGAAGATAGAGAAGAAGAAAAAGAAGAAGAAGAAGAAGAAGAAGAAAATATAGAAGTTAGGGAAGAAGGAGAAAGAATGTGTTTTTGTCTAAGAGCAGAAGGTTTCAAACATTTTTTTTGTGTGCTCAAGCTTTCTTTTATATTACTTGTCTTGACTTGTTTCATATGATATATGAGGGATAGAGATGTAATCTAGTAATAATATTATTCTACTGTTCGTGTCATTACATCTCATTAATATAAGCATGGACTACTTGTTCTTAATTAATGAGATGTGATGGGTATCATAATTATTAGCTCAGGCCCAGAATAGCAAAGATTTGGTGTGGGGTTACTTTTTAGCTATACATTGAACTCGAGTGTGGTTGGGTTCAACTGTATGCTAAACCCAAGAGGAGTTAGGATCAGCTTATACGCTGAACCCAAAGGGAGTTGGGTTCTGCTTGTTTGCCTAACCCAGGTGTGGTTGCCGTAGGCGGAACCCAAGAGGAGTTGGGATCAGCTTGTACGCTGAATCCAAGGGGAGTTAGGTTCTACTTGTGTGCCGAACCCAGGTGTGGTTGCCATAGGCGGAACCCAAGAGGAGTTGGGATCAGCTTGTACGTTGAACCCAAGAGGAGTTGGGTTCCGCTTATGTGTCGAACCCAAGTGTGGTCAGGTGCGGATGTGTCATTGCCCAACATAGAATCGGGCGTCGGTGCTTTATGTCCCAACTTGGAGTTAAGTGTCGACACGTGCTGACCTAATGTGGAGGTGCTGACGCGTCCCGATCCATCATGGAGTTGGGCGCGGATGTGTCATGGTCTAATTTAGAGTTGGACTTGGAGAAAACATAATCCCATTTTGGATTACGACTTTCGTTTGATGGCCTTTAAATGGAGAAAGTTTTTAGAAAATTATGACCCATCAATTTTGATATATGATGTAAAAATAAATTTTAAAAATAAAAAATTATTTAAATACAAAAACAATTACTTTTTAACGTGAAGATATACAGAATCTTTAAAAT
>Ga0325410_1004586_pt1 | contig 15412 bp, 9 predicted proteins | sample PopdelMetagenome_16_FD_206182 | JGI IMG/M metagenome (GOLD analysis project Ga0325410, IMG submission 206182) | Populus deltoides microbial communities from Bellville, Georgia, United States - Xylem-PdIQD-R3 | ecosystem: Host-associated > Plants > Phyllosphere > Stem > Wood/Secondary xylem...
ACATTAGAATTCAAGACATTTTCCAAATGCCAAGCAAAGCTTACTGTCTGTCTAAACAAACCACAGCAATTAACATATTGTAATGTTCAAACATCAGAACATAATGCAAAAAAAAAAAAAAAAAAACCATAACTGCAAACTTCTTTAGAATAACACAACATGCCGAAATATATTCAACTCTGAAAACCCACTTAATAAAACAGGCTGTTAATTAACCAACATCATACATTTTTCTCAATTTTTTCTTCCCAGGATAACTTTTAAGTAAAAAAAAAAAACGTTTGTCGTTCAAATTCTCCCTCACCAAGGTTCAATCTTTAAACTCCTAAAAGCAAACAAAATCAATAAGTACATGCTACTTGACAGTGATTCTACAACAAAAGGGGTATCGTAAAATTTGATTTCCTCGACAAAATAAATCTCTCAAATCAAGATCACTAAATACCCTGATCTTTTCATAAGTCAATGTGCGGATCAATAGTTAACAAGAGCAGTACTATCTGAACATCATAAAACGAAGCAAGAGAAAAGAAGGATCGGCTTACCATGGCTGCGAAGAAGTGAGATTGATATTGGTTTCTGCGGAGGCTGTGTTTGGTGAAATGCGAAAAGAAAACACCTATAGTGAATCGGCTGCGATTATATGAGACGTGGACGGGTTAGGGTATGACTCCTGCGTGAGACTGTTTTAAGTTTTGGAGTTTCCATTGAAGCCCTGTAATTTTAGGTTGATGGTAAAAGGGGTACCTATGAATCGTCTTATTTCTTATGTTGTCATGCTGCTCTCTATTTTTCTTATTTTATTAAAAAAATATACAAAAATATTCCCTTAAAAGTAGAGGTGGGTAAAAAAAAATTAAACAACCGATTAAATTGAGAAAATAAAAAAAATAACCAAAAAAACTAAACTGAATTAATCAATTAAAAAATCACAAAAAAGTTCTGGTTCGATTTAGTTTTGATTTCTAAAGTCTGAAACTAATTGAATCGAACCGGTTCACCAGGCCAGCACTTAAAAAAAAGTATAAATAATATTTTTTTTCTAATCCTAAACATAAATTGGTAATCCCTAAAAACAAAACCAGTCGTCGCCCCTCCCTTTGCTCTCTACGCCTCTCTTCTCTCTGATTTTCCTTTATAATCCACAATCCACAATTATTAAGCTCTGCTTCATGCTCCATGCTCCTTAATCCTTAATCCTTCTATCCAAGACATGCTTCTTTTTACTTTTGCTTTTAATTTTTTTAGTCTTTTTATCAAAGGCACATCTCTTTTTACTTTTACTTTTAATTTTTTTATTCTTCTTTCTATTTCTCACATAATCTTGTAATTGTAATATTATTTTTCATGCACATGTAACCGAAAAAGATTATTATGTTGAACCAGTAAAAGGCTTTTCTATGCTCTCCTTGATATTGGTCTTGTGAGGACAACAATTGAGAATCAGGTTTGGTTATGTATTGAAGAGACCGAGTATAAAAACATCAAGCACTCAATGGATGGTGAGGATCTATGTAAATTATTTGTAATTGGTTTCCTCTTGTTCAAATAATAATGTTTTGATGGTTTTACATTTCAATAATAGATATCTTTTGATCTTCCCTTTGTTTTTTGTTTTTTTTCCAGTCAAATGACTTCTTTTCTTTCCCACAAAGTTTAATTTTTAGGCAAGGATCTAACAAAAAGAAAATCAGGGTTGAATTTCTGGATATCATACATGCCTAACAGATTTAAGAAAGAGTCATGCTTATTGAGAAAGCCAAGATTTCAAAGAAAAGAGGCACATAGCTGTGAAAATAGAAACAAGACGAAAATATAATCCCTGAAAAAAACGGCTAGTGAAAAAACCCAGAAAAAAAACAGAAACAAGATGAAAATAGAATCTCTGGAAAATATAGCTAGTGAAAAAACCCAGAAAAAAGCTCAATTGAAATAATTTCGGTTTAAACTGGTTTAGAAGAAAAAAAACCGAACCGAACATGGTTAGTTCAAACCGATTTTTTGTTCAGTTCAAAAACTTGAAAAAATTAATTTCGGTTTGATTATTTATTTTGACTCAAAGCCGAACCGAACTGAAAATGTTCACCTTTACTTATAAGTTAGAAAGAAAGAAAAAGCTTTGTGAATATGATGTCATGCTACGTTGTAAATCCATGTTTTTCTTTGCATATAAAATAATGTCTTAAGTACAAGAAGAACCGTGTTTTATAAATAATTTTTCTTTTAATTATATACTAAAAAAATAAAAATGATGATAAAAAGACAAAATTTCTATTGACAAAAAACCATAATAATTTAGAAAAAAAAACTTTTGAAGGTATATAATTGGATAAAAAAGAGAAAAAAAAAAACTCGGCTCAAATCAATCCAAAGTAGCGTGATAGATATTTAACTTGGATAATAAGGGTGAGCCAACTCGGATTAACCCACAAAACTCGTGGCTCAAGTTATAAAATTAGGATAACCCAATAGAAAAGAAGTTGAAGAAAACAAAAAAACTAATTTTTTATTAAAAAAATAATATCGAACAAGAAAATCCAAAAAGAAAATAAGTTATAAAAAAAGGATGTTGACCTGCATTAACTTGCCAAACTCATGGCTCTGGTCATTAGACTGAAAGTATCATACATAAAAAAAAAAAAAACCATAAAAAACAATCCCTAGTAAATTAAATGTTAAAGGATAAAAATAGAAAAAAAAATCAAGTATGCAAAAGGATCTAAAAAAAAACAACAATTAAAAGAATAAAAGTGAAAATCAAAATAAAAAATAAATTAGAGGGCAAGAACAAATTTTTTATTATAAGGTTAAATTGAAAAGAAAAAAATAGCAAAAAAATCAAAAAAATAAAGACCAAATTAAAAACAATACGCCATAATTGGATTGAAAGATATAATTAAAACCATCAAAACTTTTACAAAGGAACCAAAGAAAAAATATACAAATTGAAAGAATAAGTACTTGAACAAAACTATATATCGAAAATTAGAATTAAAGGATTAAATTGAAAATAAATAAAACTTTAATAAAAGGATCAAGGGAAAAAAAATTAAAAAACAAAAGAATAAGGTTAAAGTTGAAATATCAAGAACAAAAATGACTAACTTGTATTTCTTAGGGTTAGAGAGAGAGAAAAAGAGAAAAAAAGGTCAATCGACAACAAATTACCACATTGTCACATCAAGAAGAAAAGGACGCATTGACACATCTAACGGAACAACAAAAGAACATTTTCTTCCATCAAGATGTGTTGCTCATGCTATCCAAATTGTGCAAGTGCCTCCCACACATTGATGCGTATGTTGCACGCGCCACTAACTTCTTCAAATTAATTAATATTTAATCGATGTCAAAAGACAAGAATACCTTATAATACCTTGATAATTACAAAAAAAAAAATAAGGAAAAGACCAAAAGGCCCTCAACCTATGATCTCATTTTTTTACCCCAAAGGCATATTTGTCAATTTATTGTACATGGTTAAAAGAAAAGATATTTATACCCTTTTTCACCAGTTTTATAATCTTATGATTCTTGGGACAATTAGATCATTTTATTGTGCTTAAAAACATGAAAAATACAATTATACCCCCGAACAATCCTTAAATAATCAATGCACCTAATGAAAAAACCAAAACACCCTCAACACAAAAGCAATTGGGTTGTTGTACACTGAGTGTAGGTGCACAATACAAGTCCTTAATGTTTTTGCCTTAAGCTTTAGTTTTTATATTCAACAAGATATATAGGGCATGGTCATTTCACTATAGCAGTAGACATTGATTATTGCGGATTGCTACAATGAAATGACTATTTTGCCCTTAAGTGAAAAAATAGGAGCCTTGGTTGTGGGGTGCTTTAGTCTTTTTCAATGGCTTATTGATTATTAAAAGATTGTTCGAGGGTATTTAAGTCTTTTCAGTTTTCTTGCATAGTAAAAATACGTTTTTACATCGAAGTCCACAAAATTTAAAGCTATTGACCAAGGGTTGTTTTGACTTTTTATAAACTTTTAAATAGTAAAAATACTTATTTGCTTCCATGGTAAAAAAAAGGTTGGGTTGTCAGACAAGGGTTTTACTAACTCAGTTGACCTGTCTAAACCTAATCTAAATTCGATCAAGTTAACACTAAGATTTTTTTTTTCAAAAAGGAACAAAATAACATTGTTTTGATAAAAAAATAATTGACCCAGATTGATTTGATATCCTATTAATTGACTTGACAACTTAGTAATCGAGTCTTTTTTTGGGTCAGACCTCTTGATACTTATGGTTTTTTTATAAGTTTGATCGCTATTTAACCAAACCAATAGTAAAATGATCCACACCTTGAGTGAGGACTAGTCTAATATCATTAGGTGTGATTGTTATGTGTTACTTATTTTTTATGTTTATTTACTAATAAGAAAATAAGTCAAACAAACGATTTTATAGCCAATTTAAAGTTGAAGGAATAAAAGACATAAAATATTTTATAGTAGAGAAAGCACAAAAAAGTACAATTGCAATTATAAAAAAACAATAAAACATAATGTTCTTTTACTATTTAAGCATTGTTTCCCTTCTCACAAAATCATTTTGGATGTCATTGCTAATTCTATATTGACTATTTTTTATTTTGATCCATGAATTTTATTTATTTGCTATTATATCCTTGCAATTGATTTTGGCATCGATTTATATGTTAGGATAATTAGTGAATCTCTTGATTCTAGCAATCTGATTCATTCTCCCTTAATAAGGTAAATGGTAGTTGGTGTTTGATACTTGTAAGAAGTCCTATTTTATGGATTTGGGGACTCTATAATACTTGAGTAAGTATTTTTTGAGAAAAAATATATTGATATTTTAAAAAGAGACTCTGAAATAAATATGTCATGTAGAATAAAGATTCAGGAAGTACCTTATGATGATCTAATAGGTCTTTATATCCCATCCTTCTTATCTTTTTATTGAATGGAGGACTAAAAGGTTCCAAATTTTTTTTTATAGATTTCAATCCTCTTATGTCAAAGAGAGAAAATATCTCTAACTCGTTAGAGAAAAAAATATCTATGAACTCGTTAGAGGAAAAAAAATCTTTGACTTTATCAAAGAGAAAATATCAATAACTTTATTAGAGAGAAAATATCTTTATATGTGTGTGGACTTAACACTTAGCTGAGGCCATAGATACCGAGTCTGGTAATTCATCAAACTCGTAATTTTTTGAGCACAACGCTTAGCTGAACCCAAAGATGATAGGTCTGGCAGTTCTCTAGACCCGTATATGATTGAGCTCAACACTTAGTTAAACCTAGGGATGATAGGTTTGGCAGTTCTCTAGACTCGTATATACTTAGGCTTAGTGCTTGATTGAGCTCAAGAATATTAGGTTATCACCCAGCATTTGGTTTCTTTAAATGAGGATCCAAGAAAAAAAAGTAGAAAAAAAAACATGTTGATCCATAAGTTATATGTAAATTCTCAAGGTGTATCTTGTATCCTCTATACATGCCTTGGATTCACAACTTAATGGCCTTTTTTTCATCAAAGATTTTCTAGACATCTAGAAATGGTCTCGAACCATTCGATATATTCTAGAAACTCTTTTTATATCCTTGACATTCTCACTCCAATTTAAAGATTTCCATCATCTAATAGATGAAGAAATACTTCTCCGTAAATAGCCTGCATATACTTACCTATATATGTATAAAGATATGTGTCATTCACATACTAGGTGTATGTTTTCTTAGTTAGAGACTTTGAAAAATTCTTTTAGGTTCAAATCATCATTTAAACCATAAACATCTGGGGCCTCTATAACCTTTATAAGATATCATGTGACATCCTCTTATTTTCTATTGGAAATCTTATATTTAGATTTAACTTAGTTTTTTTGAGATAAATTTGCTTGTAGATTTTGCTAGCTTTTACTTAAGTAACATTTTAAAATCTCTTTAGTGAGATAGTGATATTGATCACCGAAAATACTTGTGATGATTTATTTTGTGTTCATAGCATGGTGGGCGTTTAATGGTTGGATGTTTCCTCTATCATTTGTTTGAACAAGTGGTATGAGTCATCCTCAACAGGCATCATTATTTAAAGGATAATGGTTTTAGATAGTTTTGCTATAGGAAATAGTTGAGTGATTCTATTGAGAACTTGGATAAATATAGGATTTTTATTATTGGGGACCTTAAAGGCTTATTATTAACTTTATTGTAGATTAACATAAGTTTCTTGAAAGATTTGTAGGGTATTAATCATGACCTAAATACCTGGATATAAGGTTGTTATGGAATAAACATAAACAAGGGGTCAAAGCAGGCCATCTCTTAAGGTGTTGGCAAGCTACCACTTTCATTTTAGAAAATTTATTCATTATTATTACCCTTAACATTGACAAGGTTAGTGTTGTCTACATTTTTACGAGGATCAAGTAAAGTCACATCATCATTTTGTATGAATAAGATGGTTGTAGAATTATCATTTTTCTTGGTGGCCGTGGAAAGGAGCATTGTTTTTTCACAATCACTAATTCCCCAGTGGAGTCCCTAAAATGTGTGTGAGGATTGTTGAGAATAGGTCAAATGATTAGCTGGGATACTAAGAACTAGTGTTGTGACTTATAGAGCAATAATACTTCAACTAAGAAATTAGAGAGTAAAGAGAGGCATAGAAGAAAGAGTAGGCAATGTTAAGAAAGTGTAAGTAAGTGGAAGATCGAGTGAATAAAAAAGGTTCAAATAGATTAAAGCTTAAAAGTTGTGTGTTGTGAGATTTTAGAGATAGTTTTAATTAGCAAAAAAAATAAAATCATAAAATCAATAAAAAATTAAAAGATCCAAATTAAAAAAGATCTCCTCACAATGTTTTGAGGTTGGTACCTTATAATGGAAAGATGATGTTCTTGACCACTAGAATCACATCACATCATCTATTTATGAATGGTCAAATTTGAACAGATAAAAGAAAATGAATAATTTTGGGCTAAACTCCTCTAACTTTCTAGAAAAGGTTAACGCCCCGTTTGTTTATGGAAAGTGGTTTTCTAGAAACCATTTTTTAAATTTCCTGTGTTTGTTTATTATTATAAAAGTTGGTTGACGGAAAACACTTTTCAATCAAAGAAAAATTTGGCTTGATTTTCAAGAAAGTGTTTTCTTTTTATTTTGGGTGAAAAACACTTTCTAGAAGTTGTGAAAATTTAGAAATGTTATGTTATTTGCTGATTATATCAAATTTGGTCCTCAAACTTTTGATTGCTATATATTTTGTTTTGAATTTTTTTTTCAATTTCATCCCTTAGAATTTGATTTTTTTATCAACTTTGATCCTTATTTTTATGATTGTTAATTGCTTTTCTATTATCATTTTCTTAATTGAAATTTTTTATCTATCAAATTTGATTCTCATTCTTTTGATTTTTATTTATTTTATTTGAAATAATTTATGAAATTGTATTTTTTTTTTAATTTCATCATCTTTCAACTTTTTATATGTTAGATTTGATCTCTATTATTTTGAATGTTATTTATTTTATTTGAGATAACTTATGAAATTAGATTTTTTTTTAATTTTATTCTCATTCAAATTTTTAATTTATAAGATTTGTTCCTCGTTATTTTAATAAACTTGAAAAAATATTAACAATTTATTTTCCAACTCATTTTCCTTAATATAACCAAACACTGGAAAATATTTTTCAATTTATTTTCTATGATACTACTAAATATCAAAAAATAATTCACTTTTTATAAATTAATTTTTTAAAAAAACTACTTTTTAAAAGAAAAAACTATTTTTTAACAAATAAACAAAAAAATCAATAAAATAATAAGCCAACCTTGTTTTAGCCAACTATACTTATAGCCCACCAAGTCAATCAGGATAATACATCTAAAAAACAAGACATGGAAATTAGTCCTAGCACAGTACATGTGCCCATCCTTGTGCGACTTGAACCTTATGCTTGGCAAAGCCATCTCCTATTCATCTGGTGTGCAACTTAGATAAATGCCAAACCAGGAAAAAAAAAAAAAAAACCTTGAATTAGCACATAATAAATTAATTAAATTATTTCTGTAAATTTTGGGGACAAATCAAATATATATAAAAACAAAAATAAAATTTCTAAAAAACAGCATTTAAAATTTTTTCAAAGCAAATCAAATCTACTCTCTTCGAGTGTATCCTTGCTATCTCTATTGTTCCCGACTTTCTAATTTTTTAAATGATATATAAATAAGAAAAATAATTTACAAAATGTTCCTACAAAATACTGACACGTTTAACGATAAAGTGATAACATGTGGATCCTAGAAATGCAGATAATTTGTTAAATGTGCAGCAAAAGTTTTTGCAGTGCAAGAATATTTTTTAAAAAAATTGAATTTTTTTAATTAAAATTAAAAAAATTTATATTTTTAAATCGTTATAAAGTTTTAACATTAGAAATAAAATAACAAAAAATAAATTATTTTAATATATTTAAAAAAACTTTAAAAAATAATATTTTCCTTATGAGTTGTAAAATCAACCCATCTATATTCCATACACCCATCTCAAGACTCAATATCACTGTTGCAATATTATCAGCTCCCATCTCTCTCTCTCTCTCTCTCTCTCTCTCTCCCCCTCTCCCTCCCTCTCTCCCATTTAATTTTATTTTGGTCTTATAGCTCGATCTACTTGCAATTACAGGGTCCAAGGCGCCAAGCACGAATCCAAATCATTTGTCTTGAGAAAATTCTCCTCGGCTAGATTCCCCAACTAGATCACAGAATCGACACAAGTCGGGATTTTTCTCTCCATCTTAAAGTTATTTATAATTGCGAGTACGGGCACCGAACTATTAATTGGATGGTCATATTTTTAGATAAGCTGCTGCAGATTGACTCGCAAATTTGGGATTACCAGTGGACCACCATTTTCACATCCTCCACTCGCCACCCTCCACCAGGATGTTTGTGTACAGCTTATCTAAACATAATGCAGGAGAAAAGATGGATTCTCTCCCAACATCAAAAGAAGCTTAATGATTTCTGTTAACAAACAAACAAACAAATCAAACCGCCCGCTGCCGCTGCCGCTGCTGCTGAAGTGACAGGCGTTAGAAGGAAGAAAAAAAATATTACACGTATTGGTCCCAAAGATATGGTCTGGACTAACACCCTACAGTTAAAGAGAAATGTCCAATCCTTACTCAATGTGCCTCGACATCTACTACATCTCTACCTGATTCTCTAAATCATATTTACAAAAAGCTTCGGTTTAAAGGGAAGAACTCCAAAAGAAGAATAAAAAAAGCATTTGGAAAATTAAAACCTAGCGCACTAACTGCAAAAGTGAAAAGAAGAAATGAGCAAAATTGCTTCAGAAACTATGCAGATATTAGACCTACATACCCAGCAAACAGAGCCAACACTCCAGATATGACATAAGCCCCAGCAACAATGACTGGTTCCTTTAGCCCACATAACTCGAGGTGGTGATGAATAGGAGCCATCCTGAACAAACGGCACCCATCTCCTCTCATGCGTTTGGTTGTCTTGAAGTACAGTACCTAATGTAGGTAATGGTTAGATTGGGATAATCACTTTCAAATTAACAAAAATCATCACCGTTCATTTCATAGGTCTGGCAGCTGCACACGAATCAAAAACAGAATTTCTTCGTTGTAGCAGCAGCATCATGTGAAAGCAAAAATAGGGGGAAAATTTACAATGAAGTATACTGCAACCTATCCATTTAAGCTCTTTTACTCCTCTTGCATTGTATCTAATGGATGACAGCAAAGAATGCAAGGTACAGGTGCATCAGCAAAATACTGGAAGTTGCTAAAGAAGAACTAAATCAAAGTTGGAAAAAATATCATCACAAATATATGTGGCTTGGACAAAAATAAAATTCAACTAATTAAGACAGATTTAAAAGTTTAATATAGCATGATTTTTTGTTTATCAACACAGCAGAGCACAAGAGCTCTATGACTTGGTTTATAATTTGACAAGTACTGATCTAGAAGTATGCCTCTGAAAATGTTCCACTAGAAATCCACCAAGCTAGTATGATACCAATCACCATTTGGGAGGATTGGTAGTGACCACCTGCTTTAAGCAAGTGGCTAGGGTTCAAGACCTCAGACATTACCCTACTCCTTCCCCTTGCAACACCAAAAAAACAAAGTGGAAATATAGGATCTACAAAACTATTTACTCTAAGAATGAGGTCTTTTGTTCATCCATCTCAAACTTGCAGCAACATCGTGTTTCTATCTACTTTACTCTGCCTGATTGATTTTCCACTACCAACTTTACAGAATCATTTACGTGTTTTATAAGATCAGATATAAGCAGGCATAAGTTACAAGGTAAAAAATACACTGTAGGAGAGGATACAAGAAATTGACATCAATGACAATAATTACAGAATGCACTAGGTCATGGAACGCAGAATGAAAGCACATGACTACAGAGGCATATAATAAATAATAGCACTGATCATGTGTCGAGAAAAATAATTGACATCAATGATAATAATTACAGAATGCACTATGTCATGGATCACAGAATGAAAGCACATGACTACATAGGCATATAATAAATAATAGCACTGAGCATGTGTTGAGAAAAATTCTTCCCGAGAAAGAAGAAATTGTGTTTTGTTTGAAACAAAGAAAGCACATAGCACTAATCATGTGTCGAGAAACATTCTTACCAAGAACAAAGAAAGTGTATTTTGTTTGAAATGAGGAAAAGAAAACATTGTCAAATTCGGAACACCAGATTTGCCTACATTTCTTGATTAGAACTTCCTTGTGTTGTCATGGTAAAGGGACAATTTTCTATCATCGATAGATTATATATATCAGTGTCAACATGTATGTTTACCTGCATAATCACAGATGATGCATCCAAGAAAAAGATCCCAGATGAGATAAATAATGGAAGGAACATTCCACTACAAGCAGCCATTGCAGCTAATGCTCCACCCAATGCCAAGGATCCAGTATCCCCCATAAATACAGAAGCCTTGTACCGGTTGTGCAACAGAAAACCAAAACAGGCCCCTGCCATCGATGCCCCAAATATAGCAAGTTCTGATTTGGAATGTAAAACAAGAATTAATACAAATAAGTTTACAGAAAAGGGTAAGATCTCAAAACAATGAATTAATAGTTACAACATAACATTTTGAAGATCATACTCCTTCCCAACATTCAATTGCTCACCTAGGTAGCACTTCATTGCTCACCTAGGTAGCACTTCATTGCTCATGATGGATGTCATAAGCCATCCACTTTGTCAATTTCCTCGAGGGGCTCAAATGGAAAAGGTTTAAAAATATGGTACAAAAGTTAACAAGCATATTGACTTGTTCATTTAGCTCTAAATGATCTGATGGACAATTGGTGTTGGCATGCAATTGCATTTTGCAGTAGTTATTAAAATATAAAGAAGAAATCTGCTTCTATATATAACTATGAGTTGACGAGCTAATTTTCTCGCTATGGTATCAAATGAATTCACACACATATGTCAAGTGATTGCTTCATAAGACACTAACTTGACGCTGTTCGTCTTTTCATGGTAAGATACAAGGGTTGAACAAAATTAGGCGATTACAAAGATTCCCTCCAGCTTACATGTGATATTTATCATGCCCCCTAATAATGTAAACTGCCTATGCAAAATGCAGGCGGGGCCATAATTGACTTCGAATTACAAAGAATAATGTTAATTTTTCTGAATCTACCAATGGAATTAGTGTGAGACCCACTCATCCAATGCTCCAACTTTTCTAGGGAACTGACTCTACAACTAGACTTACGTAAAATTAGCATTTTTAATTACTAATGGTGGGCTAACCCATAAACTCATCTCTCATCAACAGTCTCACTGATTCTTCAACATACAAAATAGCCATAAATCTGGTTTCCCCTACAACAAAAATCAGAAATTCTTGAAGAGGAAATGCAAAATCAAAGGCTGACTAGATTAGGATTCTATCCAGCATGCTTTGGGCTTTCTGCAGCGATTTTATATCCAATTGCTTGGGCTTACAGCATATAAAAGGAAAAGAAGAAGAAAAGGAAGAAACTGAATTCCAGAACAGGCGTAATGTTTATAGTTCCCATTGCTTAGCAAATTTCCCTTTCCTGTTTTAACTTCTTAACAGGAATAACGTTTATCAAATGTCACTTTCCAGATCTTTAGAGGAAACTTCCCAAACCTTCTGGATTTTCAATTATACTGAGGCTTAAGTTCATTAACATCCATACTAACCAGGACATATTGGCAACACTGCGATCGACATTCCTACAAAAGCCAATGCAGCCGTTCCAGCAGCTAGGCCGTCTAGACCATCCGTTAAGTTAATGCCATTTCCCATGGAAACAAAACAAAATGATGTCAATAAAGAATAATATTTTCCTAGGCATATGAGGCCCAGTGGTGCAGGTAGGGCAACCAGCATTTTCCTGTAGTAAAAGACATCAATGGATGAGAAAAGAAAAATGTTGAGAATATATCAAACAAGCTAACTTGACACTAATAATTAATATGTTGAAATTCTACCATTATCACATATTATATCATTAAGTGATTAACATGAGATGTCATATCAATTCAACCAAGTTTTTCCACAGTAGTTAATACCATCAAAAAACTTCAAAGATACAGAACTAAAACATTCCAATATATACTTTTAGAAAATTCATGATAAACTTCAAAAATAAATTTAATATATGTTTTTACAAATCTTTTAAAAGAACTTCAATAGAAACCAAACTAGAATTTCAATTTTGTGGCAGAGTAGATGTAGCAACTTGGAACAAACAAAATTTACATTGCTAGACAATTATAAATTTCCTGCACTGAATGCCCAATGGCCTTTCAATCTTGAATAGCAAACAAAATGGAAGTAATTAAGTTGCTCCTTACTGTACTAATATAGAATATTATAGTGATTTTAGAAACTCTATAATTTGCTAAAAATGAAACCATAAGAACTACCTAATCTTTATTCATTTATTTTATTTGAGTCAGGAACAATATTTCTACTTCAAAACAGGTAGCATTACAATTGGTATCTGATCACAGAATCTCTAATTACAGCATAAAATCTTAATTAATCACAAAAAAATGTGGCATCCTCCCTAAAACTTTTCATCACAAGATTAGATATGTGAGTTACCATCATAAAAATGTTGATCAAATTAGTAATAAGAATTTATACATGCTGTAGGGTGATGATATACTCGTAGTATGCAACCAAAATGAAAAGCAGGTCCCAACAGCTACCTGAAAAATACATGAGCAGTTATCTCTTGCAAGAATGTTATCAAATTTAACATTGGAAACAATTAACTAAAAAACTTTTACCTCCAAAAATATTTTCACCCACACAGACAAACCACTATTTCGATTTTTTATGACGGTTACAATGTCATCTAGTAAGCCAATTGTTGCAAATGCCAGAGTTGCCACTGCTGTTCCAGAAACTTCAACAGAAGAGAAACCAGCAACAAATTTTGCAACGCCTACACCAACTGGTACAAAAAATAGTCCACCCATTGTGGGGCTTGCCCTTTTCTTGGAGTGCCGAAGTGGCCCTTCTTTCCAGATATTCTGATGAATTCTTAACTCACTAAGTAGTGGAACACAAAGATAACCCAAAAAAGAGACTAGAACTGCTGATATAAAAAATGGACGACACAAGTAAAATGGTTCTAGGGGTAATCTGACAATCTTCCATGCACACCAATCAACAAATAAGAGAAGAACCGTCAAAAAGGCTAGCAGACACAAATTAATTAATGTCCCGAGTTTGTTCCTGCAATTGCAGTATGAAAAGAACTAGTCAAACCAAAGTAATGCATATAGAATTCATGAAAAAGAATCGACTGAAGTATCATCCCCTACAAACATGGAAACTCTCAACTTTCCAATTAAGTGCACATGTAATCTCATGAATAGAGCCAAACTTGGCCAGCGAAAAACCAAATGGAAAAAAAGTTAAACATCACTAATGGAATCTAGACATGCCCTTTTACAGCTGCAACTAGATGAATTCCTAGGATAGACCTTTATAAGGTATAACATTAAAAACATGAGATTCAACTAAGGAGTTTTTGCACTGAGTTTTGATGCCCAGATATGGTACAGTGCAAAACAACATCAAATAGGATGAGAGGTCCTAGGACTATAAAGCCTTGATTGCAGTGAAATTTCTTTAAACATCCAAAAGCAATCAAGCTATTTCAACCCATGTGCGAGACTGATTTTGCATTAAAGTGTCAGTGACAACCTGCAACAACCAAACATTTTAGGCACAATAATGACCTTAACCCCATTTTAGCACAGCTGACAAAGGTTAACAAGAAGTTATATACCCTTGCTAACCTAGGGCTACAATTACATCGATCTTGTTTTCCTTTTAATTTTTTTATTTCACTGCCCTATTCACTCTCTAAAATCCATATAAATCATAAGAGTTTCATTTTGCGTAACAATGCAGCACACTTGCCTACGTTTTCGGGGGGCCCTCCCAATCATTGCAAGCCTGTGAGTTGTAAGTGTAACAGCATCATTAGTTGATACTTTAGCAGTTGGCAACTCCATATCCGTCACCGGATTTATAATATATTCTCCATCACTGTCTTCCCCGTCACTGGATAATAGCATGTAGCCTGCAGCCCCATCATTGTTAGCCCAGTCATCAAGCGGGGAGGATACACCAGACAAGTCCTATAAAACCAAAATCGAAAACACTGAGAATCACAAGAACTGACTGCTTGCAGGTAATATATCATGTGCAGAACTAGTGAGAAATGGACATTTGGATAGATTACATACCTCATCAAAGGCCCTGACTTGAACAATCTTATGGCGCAATCGTCGTCCTCCAGCACTTGATCCATTTAACTGCACAGATTAGTCAGTCAATAATCAATTATCTAGTTTCCAAATTCATTAACGGCATGGATGTTTAAATAATTGTTATGCATTAATAATTTATTTTTAGAAAAATTGAAAATAAATAAATGAAAAAATAAAAGGAAGAAACTGAGACCTTGAAGTTGTGGAATGAATTAGCATAAAGGGGAGAGGAAGAAAAAGGTTTTGGTGGTCGAGAAAGCCGTATACGAGAGAGGTGATGGTGGTGGTTTATAGAAAGCATGACTAGTCCAAAGGAAAAAGGAAGAGCAGGAATAATTACAGTAAATGAAAGCAGATGGTTAGATCCAGAGGAGAAGGAGGAGGAGTTTGGTGAGAGAAGAGAGGCCATCAAAAGAAGAAGAAGAAGATGCAAGGGCGTGTTTGTGTTCGTGTTTCTTTCTGGAGAGGGAAGGTGAAAGACGTGATATAAATTCTGCTTCGAAATTCCCGCAACATTTGACAAGGTCTGTTATTGCCCTG
>Ga0325410_1004587_pt1 | contig 15412 bp, 6 predicted proteins | sample PopdelMetagenome_16_FD_206182 | JGI IMG/M metagenome (GOLD analysis project Ga0325410, IMG submission 206182) | Populus deltoides microbial communities from Bellville, Georgia, United States - Xylem-PdIQD-R3 | ecosystem: Host-associated > Plants > Phyllosphere > Stem > Wood/Secondary xylem...
TAGGAAATATTGTAGTCATATTCTTATGTGGTAATCTCCACCTTTACTATTGTATATTGCCCTACTCATATATATAGAAAGGGTTGGCTAACTATTAGGTTAAGCCTCCTAATTATTTCTCAATTAGCACTGTTACATTTATTTTATATCAACAGAAGGTGAGAAGCTTGGTTATGTATTCTACTCAACAGTAACAGAATTTAGTAACTGTCTAACTATTTTAACAAACTTGCTAATTATTATATTCTCTATTCTCTTTGACAGGTGGCTGAAGCAAAGCATTTAATATCTTTACAGGTGTTGTAAGTGCTTGGAATTGGAGAACATGATGGGAGAAATGGCTTGAAAAATGTATGGTCAGAACACAATTGGCAAGTGCTCGAGCATTTTTCAGATCAACTACCTTCAAAGGTAGGTACGTAACATCCAAGAACCGCAGAGTTCAGTGTAGAAACCTTGATTAATATTGCATTTAATTAGATTGAGCAATGATGCAGATTGAGAATGTAACACATGAATTGGAAATTCCAACCTCCTGCTTAAAAGGTATGATCGATCCATATTAATTAGCCATTCCGCAGAACAAAATTAGACCAAGCATGATCCCAGGAATGCCCATCAAGGAATATTTGAAGAGGTTCAAAATTTAATGCGAAGTTATGTCTCATTCCTTGATGGATTCACTGATAATGATGGAAACCTAATCATAACGTGCTGAGAAAGAAAGTTATGGCATGCATATAGAAGGCAAAACTAAACCACAAATCAAGATTACACTGTCAAATCATGGTAAAGCGTCCATATCCGGAGGATAGTCTTTACTGTTTAGTATATTACGATAAATTCATCATAAAAAAGAAGAAGAAGAAGCAGAGGAAGAAGAAACTAAAGATAAGTTTAAAGGATAAATCATATAGTATCACAGCCTATAGTTTATTATCTGTTTATAATTATAGATATTTCGGTCTAAATCAATTCAACCATGGTATCTAATAAGGAAGTTGCAGACACATTTTGTTTGAGGAGATAAAAAGGTTGATTAGCCAGAGTTAATCATAGTCACAGCCATAAAAGACAGGTTGGTGCTGGATCCTCAGTTTGCTCTCCATTGTTGATGTCCTTGAATCAGTCCAGGAATGAATAATTATGTTTCCACCATGTCTATCAACAACATAAAAACCAATTTTTTTCTTCATTATTAAGGTTGTCGTAAAGTGAAACAATGCTAGAGAAATAATCTAATCTATTTTATCATTTATCTGTTAAATCACAAATGAACTAACTTGGTGATGGAATCTTTTGGCTTCTGAAAAGTGTCTGCATAAAAGGACAAATTAAAGGTTATATATAGTATAGAAAGTTCATCAAGACAACAACACTTCCATGTGGGATTCATTTGTCAATCACAAATCATAGGGATAAATTAGTAACCAATCGCTTAAAAAACATTTAGGCCCTAGCTGCTGATATTTCTAACATAAATAATAGTAATAACTTTAGATCTTATCTGTAGATCAAACTGAAATGTTCTAAAATATGCTATTTGAAAATGTTTATAGCCTAGGTCTCAGTTTAACTACAAGGAAAAAAAAAAAAAAAACAAACAGCCCTACAAAAAAAGGAGCAACACAAAAAACCAAATGAAATCAGAACTTAAACAGATCAAGCCGAAATACATTCGTGATTCCTATACAAATCGGCACTTGAATATCAAAATGAAGAATTCATATTTCTGATCTAACATGCAGCAAAGTAGAACAAATGTCATATGATATCTTTCCACATAGATTGTTTTTCTCAAATATCAAATTGTTTTTAATATTTTATATAGTCTAAATTTTGATTGGTTATTTTGATTTAGCTCTTATTTTAACTTTATCTAGTTATTGAATTTTTTAGAGTGTTCTACCCACCTTGTTTGTTATTGTGTCATCAAGATAACATTATTTGAGTTCGTGAACCTGTCCAAATTCTGCTAAGAAGAAGCTATTTAGAAATGTTCTTTATTTTTTTTAGCTATTTTTATATTATTTTTCTAGTTAGATTTTGAATAACTTGTAAGAGGCTTGTATTTTACATTTCAAGAGTACCTCCGGGCGAAATATTTAAAAATTCTTTTAACAACACTAAGTTGTTTTTCAATAACTAGCTTGAAATCATACTTCGATATCTTTAGATAACAACCTCTTTATCATTTTTATCTTTGTCTGGCTTGATAGTGAATTTGTTTATGTTAGAGAATAATATAAATTATATCTTGGGACCTCACCTAACAATTAAAGTTTTTGGGTTAAATTGGTTCTTTAACAGTTTAGTATGCTTGAATTGTTTTACGAAAATCCTAATGTTCAGTTTGTTTAATTTAATATAAGAGAAAGAACTTCATTAATTTTCATCTCAAATCCCATATACATACACAGCTCAAATTATTTGCATATAACTTCATTGGACAGTCTAGTTCCAGTGGGCCATTTTTAAGTTTGATAAATAATCCAGCAATGCATATATATATTACCTGGTTTCAGCATTACATATGCTCCTACATGAAGGGGTACATTGCTTAATTTTCTTCTATTTATAGCTTAATTTTCTCGTCTTTTAGGAAAGAAGAAAATCATTGAAAACAATTTCATAATTTAATTGAAAATTGATTAATTCCTCAAAAAAGGAATGGCTGGGATAAAAAATAAATTTGGTTTATTCATAGTGAATTATGAGGGCGGTTTCATATCATATATATTAAAATATATCTTTTAGTTGCATCTCATGTGCTTCGGAATCGAGGAATCACATGGTCATTTAGGCCTATTTTGATGGACTGAAGTTTAAAAGTTGTAAGATACACTTTTCAACAAGTAAATGAAGTTTTAAAGTTAGTTGTATGATATTTTACAACAAATAAACACAAAAACATTTAAAAATAATTTTTTTAAAAAACATATTTTATACAAAACAAATTAAAAAAACAACTTAAAAAATCCGACTTTCATTGTTCAACCTATCACAAGTCAATATAGATCCACTACAATTTTTTTTTCCATTCTTTTTTCTATTCTCCTTGATTTTTGCTCCTTGCCCTTTAGTTTTTCAAATCAGTCATTTGACTTCCTTTTCCTTTTGATTTAGTTTGTGTTTTTTTAATTACTATTTATTTATTTGAAATAATTTATATAATTTGAATTTTATTTCAATTTCATTCTTATTTAATTTTTTATTTGTCAAATTTGATACTCATTATTTTAATTGTTATTTATATAATCTGAGATAATTTTCAGAATTGGTTTTTTTCTTATGATTTTGTACTTAATATTTTTTTCCTATCAGATTTCATCCTTATTCTTTTTATTGTTATTTTTTTTTGCTTTAAATTTTTTTTAGATTGATATTTTTTTTCTTCAATTTTATCATTCAACATGAAATTGGTTTGGATTTGAGATTATTGGTTACGCTCGTGTCTAGGATTTCATAAGTTATAAATTTAAGAAATTAACCTAGCTTTAGAAGATTCAGTTGTGCTTGCTTAGGATTTTTTATTATTTTTTTAAACTAATATTTTTTTTTCAATTTCATCTTTCCATATTTATTGAATTGGAGATTGAACTTTTTTTTTATATGCTTTTTACATCCTTTTTTATATCTTTTTTGTTTAATTTAATTCAGTTATCTTGGGTCTTTTTGTTCTTTGTTAAATTTATTGTTTTTTAAAATAAATTTTATTTTTGAATTAAATAGAATTGATTGATTGAATATAGTCACAAGATGCTTACTTCATTATGTTTTGTTTAGCTTGCTTTTCCAGGTAAGTGCTCTAGTGACCAATGCGACTTTTTATGGTGTCATTATGTAGCATTTTGTAGTGAGATTTGAACTATTTTGACGAACTCTTTTGATGGTGGGTGATGTCGCTAGTGGAGTAACGATGAGTATCTAATGGACTTTTTTTTTGGTCCTCTTGGGTATAATATTGACGGCTCATTTTTTTTAGTTAATTATTGCCAAATAATTTTTTTGCGCTCCCTTTAGTTTAGATCTTAAATGCTTTCATCCAAGATTTTATTTTCTTTGCATTTAGAGAGAAAGTCACCAGATAATAAAAAATGAGAGAAAATTATTGATTCTTCATATTCCAGCAATAGAAAAGAATGAATTTTGTATCAACAGATTCCATTAGACGAAAAAAGTTTCATTAAAGTATTTTGAACCTCAATCATACTAGAAAAGGTGTGTTTCTAGGTTAATTGGGTTGAAATACAGTTTATTAGGTCCACAAACCCCTCTCCCCAATTTTCCAACCGCCTCTATACTAGTCGAATTCTTTACAGGGTGATAACATGATGCCTGATGCAAAGAGTAACATATCATTTTTTTTTTTTTTTAAAAATACATTGTTCCTTCAAATTGAAAAGAAAGGGCTCTAATGTGTGGGTCAGCGCTAGCAGGTCCACACATTTAGGCTTATTTTTTAAGGCCTAAGCACTAGACCATATAGACCAACCTATTTTGTTGAGCTGTTTTCTTTTCTTTTGTCAATAGTTTAGTTTTATTTATTTAATTAATTAAAAAAATATTTTCTATATTATTTTATTAAATTCTTAAAGTAATTAGAAATATATTTGGATTCTATTTATTTGTAATTGTCTAATTTTTTTTATGTTCTTAAAATCATACAAATCTTTTTATTTTTTAATTAGAAAATATTTATTTTGTACACCTCAACATAATCATTTTTTTTTGTCTAGATGGTTTCTTTCCTGCGAGCTTTAATTTTATATATCATATTATTAAATAAAATATTATCTTAAAAAAGTTATTAAACTCAATCGAAACCACAACTTAAATTGCGAGTTTGATAGTATAACAAAAATGACCTGAGTTGCTTCAAGATTATGTCATCTTAATATATATATAAAAAACAAAATCTTGAATTTTTTTTTAATCAAGCCAAGTTTTGAACCGTCATCTCTTCTTTGTATTGATTATCTTTATCTATGCATGTATTTTAACTTCATGACTTAGTATTTGGATAACATTAGAATCTTTTTTTTTTTGTTAAACATCAGCATTAGATTTTGAATTTGAAATTCGATGTTTTTTGCTTATTAAAAAAACATGTTAACAATATTTAAATAATTCAATTTTTGCATTCTTAAAATTTTACTTTGAGTCATAGCATAGCATAGACTAAGTCGCCACTGATCTAAGTACTTCATACGTAAATTATCAATTAAGTTATATTCACAAACTAATAACATAAGTAAACTCATTTACTAACCAAGGTAAATTTTAAAAAATACTTCAAACTTTTCTATATCAATCCAACTTACATGGTTAATCAAAAGAAGGGAAAAAAATAAAGTACCATGATTTATTTAGGGCAAATGTATTAATTGTTACCAAAATCTCATTTGGCCTCCTTTAACATAAAACAAGAAATAAAAAAATCATATTTAGAAGGAAATTTCTACTAACATGTTTTGCAAATTACAAATGAAGAACAAAAGAATTCAAACATGCAAAAACACATCTTTAATTTAATTGTCATTCTAAAGAACAAAGAATTCAATATGTTCGAGTGATTAAGGAAACAAACTCGAAATCTATTATGATTTGCCTATACAGATTCAAATGCTCTTGTTGGAGGTTGTTTATCCTTTAATTTCCCACATCTTTTTTTAGCTACATCTTATAAGATTAGAATTATCTTTTAATACAATAAAAAACCTTAAAAATATATCCTTCCCTCCCTCAGTCGATCCCTATCGTCTCCTTTTCCTTTCATGGTTGCCTCCTCGATTCACTCAAACTTCTTCACCTCTCTCCTTTTTTTTTTTGATAATAGTCAAAAGTTTTATTAAAAAAAAAGCTACAAAGATAATAACCTAACTTACATTAGATGAACAAGCAGAGGAAAGGAAAGCACAAAAATTGTTGCATGAAACAAGGGAGCGCAATAAATGGGGGAACGAAAAAATCATAAAAAACCAACTCCTCCCTACTGAACATTCTCTATATTAAGCTCTAAAGAGCTAGAATCAAGCCTCAACTATAAAGCAATACTTTGACGCACCATGGAGAAACATATTTGAAGGTTAGGGGCAGCGTCATTAAAAATGATGTCATTCCGGTGAAGTTAAAGATTCCAAACAACACATGAGAAAAAAAACTGTCATGAGAGATTCTGCTGCTTGCCTTTAATTATGGAAGACCATTGGTAGCACATATCATCAACAGATTTTGGAAAAACATTGCAAAAGACTGATTAGAAAGCAGTTTCATCCATATATTCCAAGAGAAGTAGCAGTGAATAAATAGGTGACTTGAAGATTCCAAGCTTTTATTGTAGTGAATGAATAGGTGACCTCTCTCCAAAACCTAAAACTCTAACCTTGTGGCCCACACTCCAACTGTGGACATCTTGTCAGAGGTCACAATTAAGCACTAAAGATATTCAATCCCTCAAACCCTCAAACTCTAACCCTCTCAAAACCCTCCATTTTTATTTGTATACTTTGAGGCTTAGGCTCTAATCATGGACCTCTTGTCAGAGGTCACTTCTTAAGCACTGAAGTATTGAATCCCTCAAATATGCCCGAAATGATAAACTAAACCCCACTAAGAATCTCCCAAGTCTAGCTCACATGATATCCTCTCTATGATACACGAGCTTTTACTTCAAGACTTATACTCCCTCGCTCTTCAAGTCCTCTCAACCCTCAAATCAGAATACCCCTACCAAGGTGACCTTAATGTATATGCTGACATCATCTTCTCTCCATCCAATAATAAATTGTTTGACGATATTGACCATCTGATTGATGATTTGGAGGAAGGGGAAGGGTGGGTCAAGTGGGGGGGAGTGATAAGGGGTTATTGAGGATGATTAAAAGATCGTTTTTCATAAAATTCAATTTTTTGGGTTTAAATTTAATTTTTATATATATTTTTATATCGTTTTGATGTGTTGATGTCAAAAATAATTTTAAAAAAATAAAAAAATATATTATTTTAATGCATTTTTAGATAAAAAGCACTTTGAAAGACAACCGCTACCACACTTCCAAACACACATGGTAGAGGCTGCAAGGAAGGATGATAAGTATATGTCAAGGTGTTGCAAAAGAGAATTTGGAAGGGTTTGTAAATGTGTGTTTGGAATTGGAATATAGGGTGTTTTTTAAAATTGTTTATTAATTGATAATTAATTAAAATAAAAAATTATATATTTTTTTATTTTTTATATTAGCAATTTAAAATATCTAAAAAACATCATTTTTTTTTTCCGGGTGCAAGGCAATTTAAAAAGTGCTTTGAAAAATAAGCTATGACACTAAAACAAACATTAAGATGTTTTTCAATAACATAAAACAATTTCCCTTCTTATTTTTAGTTTTCTTCTCTTGTCTAGTTTTTCTTTTCTAATTGAAAAACAAAAAATATATTCATTTCATTAACTTTCATAATATTTTTCCTACTTATAAAAATGAAAAATCTGTTCATATTATATTATTTTTTATTTGGAGAAAATAACAATGAAAATCATGTTCAGAATAACTTGTTTTCTGGGATATTTTTTATATATTAACATAATTTTTTTTTTCTAATCCTAAAGGTAATGTTTACTTTTTTTTTAATGTTTGTTTTGAAAGAAAGATTTTTCAACCTAATTAAGTTGAATAACAATTTAAACAAAAAAACCTCTACTTATCTAGTTTTAAAGATGAGGAAATTCTTTTGATCGTAGACTCGCCCTCCTTTTAATGACATCCTTTCTTTCAAGCAAATGTAAACATTACTTATTGCTCAACAACTCAAGCCATCAAATATGTTATAGAGCAAGTTATAGGCGGTGTTGTGCAAATAACAATTAATTTAAATGTTAATTATGAAGGTAAATCTGCTTTCTCAATACTTCTTTTTTTGACTTTCTTTGAAAAATAGAGTAATACTTTGTTACTGAACAAGCTCTTTTTAACATGCTTGTTTTTGTTTTTTTAAGGGAAATATAGTGCAAATTTGTTAGCTAATCTTATTTTTAATGTGTAATGCTACATAAAAATAAAAGAAAGAGAGGGTGGGAGAGGGTTGTATATTAATATCAGTTAGGGTCTTTCTTCATGAAAATATTTTTTCATATTTTTTAATGAAAAAAATTGAAAAATATTTTTAATCACTAGAACAATATTATGACAATATTTCTTTACTACCAAGTCATCATTTTAATCTCATGGAAAATATTTTGCTTTTTGTTTTTTTACTACCAAGTCCAATATCAATTAATATTATTGATTAATATTTAAAAGTGTATTTTTATCAAGGTTTTATATCATCATTTTACACTTGAAGTATCAATAACTCCTTAACTAAAACATGTTTTATAATAACAAGTCTGATACTATAAGATACCTTTAATTTATGGTAAATGTTCATCTTAAATGCAGGCCTATCACATAAATAAAAGGATTGATTGATGAGTTTAAGTACTAAAATTGAAAGGACAAATTAAGAGAGGGCCAAACTTAGAAAAAAGATGCTGGTTCAGTCCAAACTGGAACACTATTTGGTCATCGGGTCATATCTGGAGTTGTAGATCTTGGATTTAGGTCTGCTTTATATGGATGGAAAGCTAAGACATAGGCCTAAAACTTTCATGGGAGTCCAAGATTTAAAAAGGCCCTTTTCAAATTCAAATTGTAGCAACAACGGAGAAGTCCGAATCTGTCCTGCAGCCCAGACACTGTTCAGTGTTTAGCCCATATCTTGAGTTATAAAAGTCCAAATGACCTCAATGTTTTTATCCTGGAAAGCTAAGACAAATTCCTAGAACTTTCATGATTTAAGTTGGTTCCAATTCTAACGTTATCAATGACGTTTTGTTCAGATAAGAAGATAAGGATTGTCACTAAGTCAAGATGTGACCATCCACTCAACAATTAGTCATCAAATCAATAGTTCCAAATTTTAGCCTATAAAAGGAGGCATTTGCCATGCATTTAGGCATCTTGGTTTTCAGATCAAGATCATGCTCTTGCTCTCTCTCTTTTTGTAATGCTTAAGTTTTGTTTATATTAATCTCTTGTTTATGCTTTTCATTTCCTTTCCTTTACTTAGTTAACATATATCTTATTTATGTTCTTATATTGTTTATTTATGTTTCTCTTCTTCATTATGTTTAGCTAAGTTTATTATGTCAAGGTGAAAAGGTTACACTAATGGTGTAAGAATAAGTATAGTGTAAACTCAACATGGACTTTAATATTTAATACTAACATGTTTTATATTTGTTATCTTGTTCACTTTTAATGCTTTGCTTGTTAAATGATTAATCTAGATTTATGTTGTATAACCCTTGGTATAACAAATACTTGGCATGTTCATAGCTTAAACCATATGGTATAATCGACACTTGTGCTATGAAAGGAACTTGATTTGTTGTTAACATAAGTTATAATCATGAATGTCTAACAACATTTACAAGTATTAGCATTATTCAAATGAGATAACTAATGTAATCATGTTAACAATTTATAATCTGATTGGAACCTCATTTGTGTGTGGTTTCCAGTTGAATAATAAGAGTTTATACTATACTTGTTTGAAATACCATTAATGGATCCTCTAACCTTGACAATTGTTTTTATCATTGTTTAATCCTTATATCAATATCACATCTCAAAACTCTCTTGATCATCATCATCATCATCATCATCATCATCATCATCATCATCATCATCGTTGTTGTTATTGTTGTTGTTGTTATTGTTGTTTATAATTTATATAACTAACCTCCTTATGGTTCGACCCCGGTCTTACTGAGTTATTTATTATTTCGACACTCCTACACTTGGGAGAAGACATCAATCTTTTGGTCGTGTCAATTATAACTTAATCACTTCGACAACCACTACTACCCCAATTATCATCACCATTTCATTGCCAATCACCATTGTCAATGTCATGACATCTATCATCTTATTATCAATGTAGCCATCATTTTATCATAATCTTATCATAACCCTTTAACATCATCCCCGCAAATACTATCGTGACGTATACGACGTCGAACGACGAATCTATTTTATAAGAGTGTTGATAAGAGATTTTTGGTTTAATCATAAAATTATAATTGTTAAAAAAGTTCATAGCTTTATGTGAATTGGTTGAAACACATCGGTGTGAGGCGCTAAGGTCGCGTGTTTGAACAATATTCCACCTTTTATACAAAAAAAACAAATATTGTCCCAGACTCGCAGGCCTCCCATGTGCCCGTGCTTTGTTGTAACAAGCCATAAGGTTGCCCTCCATTTTTTATCTTTTTTTTCTTCTTTCAATTCTAACATTTGATATGAACTTTTTTAATATTTCCTTTGGGTTTTTAGAACTTTTTTTTTCATTTCTTTTAATGTCATGCCTATGAATTTTTTAAAATGGCTTTTTGGTTTTTGGTTTTTGGCTTTTTTTCATAATTTGTTTTCTAGTCTCATCTTTTAATATTGAGTTTTTATTCAATTTTATTATTTAGTATTGGGTTTATTATGAATTGATTTTTGTATTTTTTATTATATAATAAAGTAAAAAAAATAATCTGAGTTTTAAGTTTTTCGGTTTGACTAGAGTGAACCTAAGCCTATTTCTTTTCGCTTTTTGAACCTACATGGTCAACAAAGTCACGTCTGAACAACTTTCACACGATTTAATTTAAAACATGGGCTAAACAAAGAAATGGGCTAGAATTTTTCAAGTTTGAATTGTTTTACCAAGTTTAATAACAATGCAAAAACATTTCTGGTAATCTAAATATTATTTTTTACATTTAATGTTTTTTATCGAAGTCGCAGTGATATTGTGGTCATTAAACTAGTTCATCTCTTATCCTAAGTGTTTCATTACATCTTGATTCAAAACAGCTTTCATTAAGACCACTAACTTGATTCAAAGTTCAAGAATAACTAATCAGCTCAACAAATTAACAAAAGCTAAAATCCCTTGGAAAAACATTTTCCATCCAGACTCAGGAGCATTGTTGTAACAAACAATGCAATGATGATTTTGCTCTTCCCATTTGAAATACTTAAACTAGTTATTTGAGGAAAATATAGTTTTTGCATAAGACCCATTAGTCATTATCAGATTGTACAGGAGTAAGTAAGTCTTTTCACATTTATGATGCATAGTAAGACGATTAAAATACCCTTGAAAGAAAATATTTTAAAGTTGGCATCCATGAGTACTTTCATCTTTTCATACTTAATTTTTTATGTGATAATCAGATTAGAAAAGGGGAATTTTTTTATTTTAATAAATATAAAATATAATTAAAAAAACAAAAATTAGTTGGCGCATTCAAAGTACATGCTAGCATGCTCTCACACACCGCTTATTGGCAGCTAAAAATGTCTTTCCACCATGTTGGAATCTTCGCGAAATCCTCTTCCTTTTAGGGAGACGCGTGTGGTTGATGGTGGTATGGTTTGTCATCGACGATGTTTTTTTTTTCTTTCTTCCTTCTTTTCTCTTTCTTCCTCATGAAAATTTGTGTTGGAGATGAAAAATTTAGAGTTGTCATCTTATTTAAAATGACTTAAACTTTGGTCCTTTTTTTATTTCTAATTTTGTTCCTAAGCCTTTTGTAAAATTTGATTTGTTTTTATTTTCATCATTTAATCTCAATTTGTTATATATTATTTTTTACAATTTGATCCTCATTTTTTTAATTTATTTTTCTTTTTAATTTCACCCTTTCATCAAAAATAAAATTTATTTATTTTTATTTTTATTTTAATCCTCATTCTTTTAATTGCTATTTTTGTTTTGTTTTGGGTCCTTTTGTATAATTAAAATTATTTTTTCAATTTTATCATTCAATATTTGATTGGTTGAGAATTTAACTTAGTGATTTTTCCTGTTAGGGTGCTTCGGTGTAATGAGTCTGATCATATATTTGAAAAGTTAACACAGGTTGACATCATTTTTATTGAAAAAATAGGCTTGGTGATTTTTTTTTAATTTTTTTTCCTATCAGATTATCCCGATCTCATGTCTTAGCCACGAATTTGACAAAATAACATAGGTTGACTCAACCTTAATTACTGAGGTTACAAGTGTTTCATGCAAACTAGGATTGACTCCGGCCATGTTTTAGGTCATTTTTTTTACCTAATTTGAATCTCTCATATTTAATGGGCTTGGAATTGAATTACATAATTTATCCTGTTTTAGAAAAATATTTTTTTCACAGGTTATTATGATCTCTCTCTTTTAAAAAAAAAAATTGGTTCATTGTCTATTTTTTATTATCATCTAATTAAAATAAAACAAACTTGTTCACTATAGTCGGGTCTATGACCCGAGTTACATATTTTTATTTCTTATTTTAAAGTGTGTTTATGGTACTTGAATATTATTTTTTACCAAATAAAAAATAAAAATTCAGCCACATAGCATAATGCGAGTCCATACCTAGTTTTCTTACTATTTGAGGTAAAAGACTAAAAGTATTTACGCATCATATAAAGTTTGTCACAAGGAACATCGATGTGAACTATTAGGTAAAAGGTTAAAAAAAAGGGAGTTGTTATTTAGTTTTTCAGATGTTCTAGATAAAAAGCTGGTTATAAAATAAAAAAGATGATCATCACCCTATACATTCTATTTAAAGTAAATTACATTGTTATTTGTTTTTAATGATAATGGTAGTCTAAAGATACCCTTTATTGTGGAATACAATAAAAATTCTAAAAAATTTAAGTTTTTGGATTAAAATGATTTTTTAACTTAACATTAACGTCTTAATAACCAAATAGTTACAAGTTTAAATTATATTATCACATTCTTATGTTAAAGAATCAATATAAAAATCATTACATTAATCTCATTTAATAGTTTAAATTTTTAAGTAAAGATAACTTTTTAATAATTAATCACATGATCGAAGGGCTTTCAATTTTTCTCATAGTTTATTTTTGTGAAATATCATTACTCTTAAAAGAAAGGTAAATTGTTGTTAATATAAAGAAATAGTTGATTCAGCTAATCAAATGTATTCCTAATTCATATTTTTCCTTTTCTTCTTTCTTTAATGTTTAACATAAGGGATAACAATTTAATGTATACGGACGCTAATAAAACTACAAAAACACAAAAGTTTCAATGAGCGAAAAGGGTTACAGATATCAACCCTAAATTCACAGTTTTATTCTATAAAAAATAAGTATATGGTGGCTGCCCCCTCAAGAGGTATACAAACCTTTAAATAGGCTAGAAAACTCTATCTCTAATAGAAAACAACTTAAAGTCCAAAATATAAAAGAAATTAAAACATGATCCAATAGAAAAACTTCTTGTAGAACCATCTCAAAAATATTTGAGCACGATCCAACGATCAGATCTTTTGTTATCACAATTTTAAGCTACTAACCAGGTTTGACGCAACCTGACCTTTTTTTTCAGCTTAAATTTATCTTATTGGTTCATAAAAGCATTTACTAAGCTATCCTTATAGTTTTTTTAGTCAAATCACCATCTAGTTATGTCAGATTCTTATCCGAATACTCAGAACCTTCAGTTTCTACAATCCAACTACATCACAATAGATATGAATGTATCATGTTTTAAGTATATTCAAATTCATATTCAAAATAAATATTCATACCTTATCTAATATTTATCGCATAAGAAATTTAAATAATTATACCTAATTTATTAAGTTTTGGATAACTTGAGTACTAATTATTTTTATTATTCAACATAAAAAAAGATATATGTGTGTGTGGTGAAATTATAAATATTATACTTGTATATCTATATAATTTTAATATTATATAGATTTGGATTTCATAATATTTATATATATTCATTACTCATCAAGTAATAATTTCAAATCTCTAGACCCAGCCCGAAATATTGACTATCCAAATAAAAAATCCATCTATCAAGTAAATACTCATCGAGTTAAATTATCACCGAACTTTTTATTGGAAGAGAGTGACTAGAAAAAAACACATTTGCATAGCGAATATGCATTTCCAACCATTAAATGTTATTTCAACATCCACTCTTTCTTGTCTTTTTTTAGTTCGCAACAATAAATAAAAAATTTACTTTTTATTTTCTTTATATATATATATATATTTCATTTATTCTATATTTGTATTTATACTAGTTTTCTTTATTTGTTTTCCTACTTAGAATTCAGTTATTTATATCAAGATTTCTCTCTAAGAAAATAAAGACTTAAGTTTTCAATTAAATTTGTAGCAAATTAACAAGACAAACCACAAGTCACATCCAATATTCACTAGATAAAAATAAATAAAAAACACTAGATAATTAAAGACTTAAGTTTTGATTTTTTCGGAAAGGAAAAGTAGTTCTTGTCTCATAATGAATATTTGTATCACATTAAAAAAAATCATAAATATTTGTTAAAAATTTGTTAAAATTGAGAAGAAAAAAAGAGCCAATAAAAAAATTAAATAAAAACCGAACAGGATGAAATTTGTAGAAAAAAATAAAAGTACAAAAAAAAAATCTCAGGTATACAAGTCTGGCCTAAATGGCCCAACATGTCTAGGCCTACGCACTTTGATTGACTTTTTTTTTTATAAAGTATACGACATGTTGTCTTTCCTCATATTTTTTTAAAAAGATAAGTAGACGACGTGACACCTGCTTCTCCTTAATTCCTGACCATTTAGATAATTGAAAAATCAAGAGTGGTGAATGTTTTTACCTAAAAACTTATTTTGACCCAAAACACCTATAAAACATTCCATATACCTTAACGAACCCGTATATAATTTCAAATAACTAAAAAATCACTAAAAAAAAATCCTTAAATCAAAACTAAAAAGATTTTCCAAGCTCAGATTTATGGTAGTGCTAAAGAACACTTAGGTGAAACTCTCATGATCGAATGGACCTTATTGACATCAAAATCAATTTTGTTCATAGATAAAATTGAAGTCAACCAAGATTTTTTCTTTGTACAATCGAAATTCGATCACTTTCTCTCCCCTATCTCAAAATATGGATTGAAAAATAAGAACAATAAAGTTTTGTACCACGATTGAATTATTAAAGGACCAAAATGTTATAATTTAAAAAGTAAGTGGACCAAAATGAAATTTCCCCCTATTTTTAAATATGCCACCCTTTTTTCTCCATGTTTTACACTTTGGTCCATTCTTTTGCAATTTTATCTCTCCTTGACAATTCTTGAGAAATTGGTAATGGATCTTGCATAAAAGAATGCAATTGAAGAAAAAAAATGTTTAAGGACTAAATTATAAAAAAATTATTATGAATTGTTATTGTAAAAACACCATGCATTTTAATATCTTTCTAATCTAATAATTACTAATTTATAATAGAAAAAAGGTTTTAGTGAAATGATGGAAGTCAAAATATAGGTTTT
>Ga0325410_1004588_pt1 | contig 15412 bp, 4 predicted proteins | sample PopdelMetagenome_16_FD_206182 | JGI IMG/M metagenome (GOLD analysis project Ga0325410, IMG submission 206182) | Populus deltoides microbial communities from Bellville, Georgia, United States - Xylem-PdIQD-R3 | ecosystem: Host-associated > Plants > Phyllosphere > Stem > Wood/Secondary xylem...
AGCCAGTTCATCAAACAAGGCCTTTGCCTTCTGCAAGTAAATGCTGGCAGAATCATCATTCTGTCGTAAATCCTGGAATGAGCCATGGAGCTGCATAATCCTGGAATTTGAGGGAGATGCAAGAGCTATTTCCAGTGTTGTCCAGATGGCATGGGAAGTGTTACAATCTACAACCAAGTGCAGAACTTCCACCGAGAGAGAAGATAGGAGGGCGCTCATGATTAGGTGATCTTGCTGCTTCCATGACAAATATGCAGGGTTGACAGAGAATGTAGATGTCTCAGTTGCTGCCAGATGTGAAGGAGGACATGGTGATGTGCCATCAACAAATGAATAAACGCCTTGGCCCAAGAGAAAAGGTTTCATCTGCATCCTCCAATACAGGAAATTATGGTTGGATAGTTTTAAAGAGACTACCTGGTGTGTGTAAGGAAGAGAAATAATGGAGGCAGTAGGCGATGCCCCATACATAACGGATTGCGCCACAGGAGAGAAAGAAGATTGAAGAGATGATGCAGCGCCAGCAGACTATTGAAGTTCATGATTGTCCATGTTGCTAGGGAGGAGAAGTTGCAGTTTTTATTTCGTGGATGCTGATGAGAAGTAATAGAGGAAGAAGATGACTGATATCTGCTGAGGAGAAACTGTTGTTGGCGAATATAATTGAGAAAGAACGGCTGCTAAGAAGAAACAATGGCTGCTGGTTGAAACAATTACGCAGGAGAGTTGCAGCTGTTGCGGAAGAAGGCTGCTGAACGATAACCGCAGCTCTTATACCAAGTTAAGTTAATTGAGAGATAGTTTTGTATAATTGTGTAGGTTGCATAAGGGTAGCAGCCATCCTTTGTATTTATACTTGTAGGGTTGTGTGCAATATAATGGTGGGATGTATTACATACAATAACTATTCCTATATAAGAGTGTTTACACTGTATAGGGTCTCTTTCCTTAATATAAACCCACAACCACAACAACAAAAAACATTTTCAAAAATTGATTTTTACAAATTCACAATGGATAATGCTAAATGGATTACGCAAACCTATAAATTTTCACAGTCGGAAGATTTAAGAAGAAAATTCTCATAAATAGTGCACAACAATGAAATTGACAGCAATCCATCCATATTCACAATAAAAAGGACATCACATGCATGACAGGAGTAGATGCTAACTTTTGTTCACTTTATGTTATCTAGTTTTAGAGAATATATCCTTGTATTTTATAATATTAAAATATTTATATAACTTAATTTGTATAATTAATGTTTAAACTTGAATAGATGAACTTAACTCTGAAATTTATATTATCATGTTCCATGTATGCATGTTTATCTCATTTATTCAACTATAATGATATTTGTTGTTCAATATATGTTATAAATATTGTGGTTGTGATGATGATGATGATGATATTTGTGGGATTGAAACCCAGGACGATTGGGTCATGATTGAGTTATGAGATGTGGGGTATTAGAAATGTAAACAGGTTATATGTTGATAACTTGGGATCTCCCTGTATATAGGAGAATCTATTAAAATTTCGATAGATTTTTTATATGAAAATTGTATAAAAAAATTACCGTATTTTTACGTACCAAATCATAGGAAAGTAACTATAAACGCATATGAAAGTGTGGGGCATTACATTATTCCCCACCTATTTTGATATCTGGCCAAACAAGCCCCTTTTCGTTATCAAAAAATTATGAAAATATTTGGGGATCTTCGTTGATTTATTTATGGGCCCCTCTCGCTTTGTTTTATTTTTTTCTTTGCATTTTGTATTTTTTATGCTATGTGCCCAATATGTGGACCATTACTGTTAAATGCAAAATCTGTTGTGCAACATTTCTTTTATTTCCATCTAAAAAGGGCAAATAATAATAAAAGGGTAAACAACAAGAGATGGCATAGGAAAATTCTTCTTCAAATTAAATTCTTTGTGAAATTAGTCACTGACAGTAGATTCAGGAATATCGTATTCTTTTTGGGTTTGTGCAATATTTACGAACGCCAGAGTTAGAAATATTCGTAGAAACTGTTCACTGATGCCAGAGTCAAGAACATGATAGGAAGAATAAAAAAAGAGAAATTCTTAGCAATTTTAGACAAAACCAGCAATGCAGCCTGTCTCAGGTGGGACGCTTAAGGGGTGATAACATCTTTCTTTTTGTGTAACCAATCATGTACCATAGAATTTCTGTTGACCAGTTAGGGTTCCTAGTGACCATAATACTAGGTGGCGACTCCTTAAACTAGAAACTTCCTCAAAGAACGAGATGTTAGATATCTGCAATGTCCGGGTGTGACATGTTGCATGGTAAGGCATCTAATAACTCGGGAAGAAACCCATCAAGCATCGGTTCCATTTCAACGCACTCTCATTGATGAAATTATCTGGAATGTATAAAATAGTTTCAATCTCTCATTTCCATGGAAAAGAGACAATATTGGCACGAGTTGTAGCATTTGAGACCTTCACTCTATTTGCCCATAAAGTGTTAGGGCCAAAGTTAGTGGTAGTGGTGTTCTTGTGAGCCGAGGTGGCAACTTATATGGGGACAGGTTAGGTTTTTTTGTAAGGTTGTTTAGGGATAGTCTTGGTTTTATGAGGAGGTTAAGGGTGGTTTTAGTGGTGGTTGAGGTGTTTTAAGGTGTTGGTGGTGGTATTTAAGGGTTTTTTTGTGGCTGTAGCGGGGTTGGTAGTAGGCTATGGGGGTAACCGGTCAACCTTTTTTTAGGTTTGTTGAACCAGTTGATTGGTTTCTGAGTGATTGGTAGCCATGTCTTGGTAACAACTTCAAAGTAGCAACATATACTGTAATGATAAAACTATCTAAAATTCAATGGTCTAGCTCAAGTTAAGCAAGTATAGTATGACATGTAAAAGAACGACTAATCCAACGGCTAGATCAAACACGATCTATAAAGAGGCAATCTAACCTGAAAATTGACAGAGGCTATTTTGAGAAGTAAAAATCTTTCTAGAAAAGTTGGAATCTGATCTTCATCATTCATAATAAATAGGACATCTAGTCAAACCTTTCTGAGAAAAATAAAGTTGATCCAACGATGAAACAAGACAAACAAAGTTGGCAGCTACGTCTACCCTAAACCTAATTTTCCCATAAAATATGCAGTGGCTATATCTCTCAAATGACACCACATAAACAAAGTCCCTAGGTATCATATAGCTTCCCAACTAGATTTGCAACCCGTGCTCTGCCATGGACCGACCAATTTTTTTTAATGGAAAAATGAATGCTAAGGAAAAGTTTTTGAGACTCAAGTTATTGATTCAATTAGTAATTTAAATAATATAAATAAAAAAATGACAATAAATAAATTGAAAAAAAATTGACAATGAAAAAAAAGGTAAAAAAAACTTGATCCCATTCGGTAAAAAAAACTTGATCTTAGCCCATTCGGATTATTAAACAACTCAATATTAAAGGGAGAAATTTAAAAAAAAGCAATAAAAAAGCCTTATTTAAACATGGCTAACTCGCAAACTACACAACTATGGGCATAAGATTGAGATGATCTCATAGAAAAAAAATAGAAAAAAAGTCTGGAAACCATTTCCTAATAAATCAAATGAGAATGTGCTAACTGCATAAAGATAGAGTGAGTACTCACCGAAGAGAATCTAAAAGATCTTTTTATCATGTCATTATCCATGCATAAGTATTAATACTACATGGAGCAATATGATATTAGATACGTGAGCGATTGATTTTAGTGCAAGTGAAAGATTGTTAGTTTAATATGCTATATAGACAATCAATTGGTTACACGTGACATTATTTTATTCATGTAAATATATATTTATTATTATTAAAAGCTTAATTTATCTTTAATATTTATATAATATTATATTCATGAATCTAAAGTAAAGATAAAGTCCATGGGACAAACATGTTTTGTAAAGGAAATTATAAAAGTTGTTAAAATTATGTGATTCCTATTACATCAAATCATTGTTCCTAAAATGTTCCTAGTTGATGCTCTCTTAAATATTGGACATTCATTAGAGTTGTAGAGACTGATACAATTATGTTCTTTCTTTTATGATAGAAGCAATTATTCTCATAAATTGAGGTATAAGGGATACCTAGAACGAATATGTAGGTGTTTATCATAAGATATGTACACTGAATTGACCCACATGAGAATTCTATATGGAAAGATCTTCTATGTCTATGGAAAGAATCACCTAACAGCTGTGTAAGTGATCTTTAGACTTGAGATCACTAAGTTATCTTATATAGAGAATATTATGATTTGATCATGTTACATGTTATCTTGATTGAGGGTAATGAAAGAGAAAACATTGGGTATAACATGAATTATATAAAGGTATTTGAATGATCAAGAGAGGATTTACCACCCTAGGTGAATTAGAGAAAATGTTATATCTATTCTTAAATAGTATTGATTAAGAAATATTTGGCCAAGATGGAATGAGATTTGAAAAAAGTTTCAAATTTTATTCAAACGATCAATGACTATTATATAGAGAACAAACATGATTTAACATAGTAAACATACTTCATGCTTTAATGTTAAATCAGAACATTATTGATGAAATGATATTAATTACACTGAGAAACTAATAATTAAAAGGTTAAGTCAAACACGTTACTAAACGATGCACCTGATCTTCAAATATAAATTACAATTGTTGAATTGATAATAAATTAAATTATTTAATTTATTTAATTCTATTTAATAATAATTTATATTTGAGTCAATATATTAGAAACTTAATGGGTCACACGTGTTAAGAATCATTAGTCGGAACTTAAGCTGTGATGATTTAATTAAGTATGACTTGATTAAAATATATTTTAAAAATTAAAGACTAAAATATAATTAATACAAGGATTATACTTCTAGACCTAGAAAAAATAAGGAGTTGATTAAGTTAATTTCTAAAATTATCCTGAATTAATATATGGATATTATTCAAAGGAAAAATTGATATTTTGTCAATTTATAGGGTTTTTCATATTTCTCTATAAATATTAAGTTATGTCTCTTATTTTTAATGGTTATATGTGAGACAGAAAAACTACGTAAGTCACAGAATAGAGAGCTAGCACTCTAGGCATAACAATTCATCTCTTCTAAATAAGGATTTAGGAGATTTCTCACTGATAGTTCATGTGTATTACCGTTAGAGGTCGAACAATTGAATGACTTGTGATTTGCGATAACCTAGCCTTTAAAGAATATTAAAAGCCGAAAAAGATAAGATCTTCAGGTAATAAATCCCTAAATAACTTTGGATTTTTCTAATGGGATCCTATAGACTATCGAATAATTTTGTTTTATTATTTCCACTAAGTGTATGATATTCAGGAACCAAATAGGTAAAACAATTTTAAAGTCCAAACTTGAATTATTTCAATGTCAAAAGAACAAAAAAAATTCAAATCAAATGACCAAAATGAAGATTTTTTTTTTAAAAAAAAAACATTACAATGATTTGACTTGTATATAAGTGTTTAATATGAAACTTAGTTTTTTGAAAAAAAGAAAAATAATTTATTATAAATTTTTACTACCTTGATCAAATTTCTCTCGTAGCTGTAAACAAAGAATTTTGATTCCTTTATGCATGTTATTAGCCCTAACGACACACAATTAATTCCCAATGGTATATTATTCCGTACGATTATCACAATAGTTAATAAACATCGTGTTTAATAGGTGACAACATTACAAGTTTTAAGTCGAAAATTTCAAAAGCATAGATTAAATTGTTAATTATATATTTAGATAACTATTATAATTAATTATGTAAATTACCCAAAGTTTTTTCATTTACGGGACCTGAATGTTTTTACCCAAATGTTATATATATATTTTTTTACTTCTAACTCTAAAATAGACTAGTACTTAACACATAATTGTACTCTAAAAAAAAAAACGTTGATCTCTCCATGGATTCCAGCAGGAGAAATACAGAAATTTGTCTTGTTCATTGACTAGTCCGAGACCATTAGCTTGTAGCTTCTGGCTATCTGTAGTAATGGATTTATTGTCTCACACCAACCAATGTCAACTAGTAAGAGAAAAGTGAAAACCCTTCCATATATGATTACCGAAGGGACAATTAACTTGATCAAATTAAGAAATAAAAGGACTCTGCTTTCCTTAGTTCAAGCTTCCACTGACACCGTTACCTTTTCTGTTTAGGATGGGATGGCAAAATTTGTCTTGTAGGGCTTAAAACTTGAAGCTTTGAAGATGCGAAATATGATGCATTGAATATAATGGCGCGGTGATATCTCAAACTGAAGTGGTAGCTGTATGGTATAAACACAGTTCTTCAACCTCCATGGCAGAAATAGGCACATAGCAATCAAAAGTTGACGGTAAAAGCAATATGGTAATAGCAGAAATAGCAACAAGCAGAACCAAGACATAACTAAGCAATATGGTAAATCCTTCCATATATGATTACCGAAGGGACAATTAACTTGATCAAATTAAGAAATAAAAGGACTCTGCTTTCCTTAGTTCAATCTTCCACTGACACCGTTACCTTTTTTTGTTTAGGATGGGATGACAATCACATTTATTAATAAATCTGGTTTACTTTAAGATGGGTTTCAAATAAAATTCAATATAAAGATAAATCAATTGACTTGACAAAAAAAAATCTATTTTTTTTTTATTTAAAAAAATAAAGTAATTTTATTTTGTATTAACTCAAACCAGTTTAACCTGTAATTAACTATAATAATTTAATATTCAAGGCGCTTGGGCTCTGCTTTTTGGTTGGCGACAAGTGACGCTTGAGTCATGGTTTCGAACTCAAGGGGAATGGGTTGGTCATCAGGATTCATGTTCAATAGATCTAGTGTAAAGACCCAATTCTATTAGGTCCTTTATCAAGACTCAATATTCATGGGTTTTACGATTCTAAATATTATTATTTCTTTTAGAAATATTATTGTTTTTATTTATAATTAATATTATTAATAAAATAATTAATAAATTTTAAAGAAATATTATTATTTATATTATAATTTTTTATGGCAATTTTTATAAAAATAAAAAGTGAGCCCGCGACGTAGTATTATTAAAAATATTCAACAGTTATAAGTATTAATATAAAAAAATATTATAATTTGCTTTGTCAATATTATTATTTTTCTTAGAATACAAAGTATTCATCTCAAAAATATTATTATTATTTTTATAATATTATTATTTTTATAATAATTCAAATTTTTAATATATAAAAATATTATTATTTATGTTTTAAATATTCTTGGTATTAAAAATAGTATTATTTGGGTTAGGAATATTATTATTTTTACTATAATCAAAAGTATTAATATTAAAAATATTATTTTTTTTTTCTAAATATTATTATTTTTATAATAATCAATATTATTAATAAAATAATTACTATATTAGAAAAAAAAATATTCTTAATATTGAAAACAACCAAAGATTTGATTTGAAATGTAAAATTAAAAATTACTATTAGTATTATTATTATCATCATTAAAAAAATTTAAAAAATTGTTATTATTATCGAAGAAAAACCACGTGCAGACACATGACGCTTGGCTCCTGCCTGGGGGCTGGGCACAGCCCCTACGCCCACGCGGCGCGTGGGGCATGCTTAAGTGCTGACACACCTTGCGCACATGTGGCGCTTGGGCTCCTGCCTTTGGGTTGGGCACTCCCCAGCGCACACGAGGCGCTTGGGCTCAGCCCTTTGGGTTGGAGACAAGTGGCGCTTGGGTCATGGCTCCAAGCTCAAGGGGAATGGGTTGGTCGTCAGGACCCATGATCAATGGGTCTAGCGTAAGGATCCAATAAAATTTGATCCTTTATCAAGACTCAATGTTCATAGGTCTTAGGATTCTAAATATTATTATTTCTTTTAGAAATATTATTATTATTATTATAATTAATATTATTAATAAAATAATTAATAAATTTGAAATAAAATATTATTATTTATATTATAATTTTTTATGGTAATTTTTATAAAAATAAAAAGTGAGCCCGCGGCGTAATATTTTTCAAAATATTCAATAATTCTAAGTATTAATATAAAAAATATTATAATTTGCGTTGTCAATATTATTATTTTTCCTAGAATACAAAGTATTCATCTCAAAGATATTATTATTTTTGTCCAAAATATTATTATTTTTATAATAATTCAAAGTTTTAATATAAAACAATATTGTTATTTATGTTCTAAATAGGCTTGGTATTAAAAATAGTATTATTTGTGTTATGAATATTATTATTTTTACTATAATCAAAAGTATTAATATTAAAAATATTATTTTTTGTGTTGTAAATATTATTATTTTTATAATAATCAATATTATTAATAAAATAATTACTAAATTAGAAAAAAAAATCTTAATATTGAAAACAACCAAAGATTTGATTTGAAAGGTAAAATTAAAAATTACTATTAGTATTATTACTATCATCATTAATAAATTTTAAAAAATTATTATTACTATCGAAGAAAAATCACGTGGGGACACGTGGGGCTTGACTTCTGCTTGGGGGCTGGCACACCCCTGCGCCAATGTGGCGCTCGGGCTCTGCCTAAGTGCTGGGCACACCCTGCGCACACGTGGCGCTTGAACTCCTGCCTTTGGGTGGGCACTCTCCAACGCACACGTGGCGCTTGGGCTGTCTGCCTGGAAGCTGGCCACATCCCTAGCACGCATGTGTCGCTTGGGCACGCCAAAACTCAACTATCCTTGGCCCCGCATGCTACAGAATCTAAGATATAGCTTTAGGTCATTGATTGTGCAAGGTCCAAAATAGACTTGAGTCCTGCCATCGTCAGGACCTAAAGTTTTGTGAAAATAAAAGGTGAGCACGCGGCATAACGCGGGCTACCTAACTAGTATAATTTATAAGAAAAAATCATTTGAATTTTGACCGGTCCAAGCCTTTGCCACTTGATAGGTGGATTTAGAGTTTAGTCCAATTTTATGATGCAAATGATTTTAAAAATATATTTATCAATATCAATACAATAATTTTTAATAGAAATTCTTTTAAAAAGATTTTTTTTTAACAAAAACGGTAACATGAATTTAAAAAGAATTGAGAAAATCTCATAAAAGTCCCCATTCAATAATCTTAATTAAGTTTGTATTCCTCATTCCTTCTTTTTTCCCCCTCAATAGGTACCTAATATATCAATAAATTCTAAATCATATCATTTTTTTAGACAACAAAATTGTTAAGTAATCAAGTCAAGTTTACATGGTTTTTATTTTCTCATAAAAAATAGCATATATATATCGTGTGTGTGTATCTTCCTACAATATATTTTTTCACTTGTAGTGAGAAATTTTAATAAATTTATGAAGTTTTAATATATTAAAATGTAATTATATTTTTTTAAACGATCTTTTGTTTATTTAAATTAATAAAAAAATTTGATTGTGAATTTATTAATACACTAAAAATACAATGAAGGGTGTTTAGCCTCGTATTTTAACAAGAGTTTTTAAAATTTTAATTTTTAATTTTTTAAATTATTTTGATATGTTATTATTAAAAATAAATATTAAAAATATATTATTTTAATACATTATTAAATAAAATAATTGCTATTACTATGCGATCACCCTGACCAAAAGTAGGCCGAGGACTTCTTTCGACTGTAATATTTTGCAAAAGTAGGAGTAACTCACGCGAAGACAATTTTTTTTGAAAAACATTAATACACATTACGTACACCGTCAGGGTGGATTGGAAAACAAGCTCGCGATAATAAAGCAACACGTCATTAATCGAACAGACGTGATTGGCCGCTACACGTGTAGAGTTTGAAATAAAAGCCAGTGCAGCAAAAACCAGCGAGTAATGAATCTTTCCATACTCTCAAGAGTGAGAGTAGCAGTAGAGGAACTCTTAGCGCCGAACCGAAAAAACCCAGTCCTTTAACAAGCCTGTCTCCGTTTAAAGCACCGTCCCTCGCTTGGCTCCTTTTAAATCTCCCCCCTCTCTGTCTCGATATTTACAAAAACTTAAAAGAATAAGGATTAATTTATTTGTTGGAAAGTAATTTTTTTAAAAAAAAAATTTAAAAAAAAGTGAATTTCAGGAAAATAAATTTCGGGAAAGTATTTTTTGATGTTTAGTAGTGTAATAAAAAATAAGTTGAAAAATACTTTCTAATGTTTGGTTATGTCATGAAAAATGAGCTGGAAAATAACTTATTAATGTTTTATTTTTTTCAAGTTTATTAAAATAATAAGGAACAAATCTTCCAAATTAAAAAGTTGAATGAGAATGAAATTAAAAAAAATATATAATTTCATAAATTATCTCAAATAAAATAAATAATAATCAAAATAATATAGATCAAATAAAAAATAAAAAAATTGAAAGATGAATAAATTAAAATAATAATAATTAACATTTCATAAATTATTTCAAATAAAATAAGTAACAATCAAAATAATGAGGACCAAATTTGATAGATAAAAAATTTCAATTAAAAAATGATAAGGGAAAAGCAAAATAAAAATAATGACCAAAGTTAATATAAAAATTAAATTCTAAGGGATGAAATTGAAAATCAAATATTCAAAACAATATATATATATATATAGCAATCAAAAGTTTAAGGGCCAAATTTGATATAATCGGCAAATAATATAACATTTCTAAATTTTTCACAACTTCTGGAAAGTGTTTTCCGTCCAAACTAAAAGGAAAACACTTTTCTGGAAATAAAGCCAAATTTTTCTTTGACCGGAAAGTGTTTTCCATTGACCAACTTTTCTAATGATAAATAAACACGGAAAAGTTTGGAAAATGGTTTCCCGAAAACCACTTTCCGGAAAACAAGTGCTCCCTTAAGGCGCCGTTTGTTTGTTGGAAAGTAGTTTCTTTTTAGAAAGTGAATTCGGGGGAAAGTGAATTTCGGGAAAGTATTTTTCGATGTTTGGTAGTGTAATGGAAAATAAGTTGGAAAACATTTTTCAGTGTTTGGTTATGTCATGGAAAACGAGCTGGAAAATAATTTATTAATGTTTTATTTTTCTCAAATTTATTAAAATAATGAGGAACAAATCTTACAAATTAAAAAGTTGAATGAGAATGAAATTGAAAAAAAAATATAATTGCATAAATTATCTCAAATAAAATAAATAATAATCAAAATAATAGAGATTAAATCTAAAAAATTAAAAAAAAATGAAAGATGAAGAAATTAAAATAATAATAATTAACATTTCATAAATTATTTCAAATAAAATAAGTAACAATCAAAAGAATGAGGACCAAATTTGATAGATAAAAAATTTCAATAAAAAAATGATAAGGAAAAAGCAAATAGCAATTATAAAAATAAGGACCAAAATTAATATAAAAATTAAATTTTAAGAGATGAAATTGAAAAATAAATATTCAAAACAAATTATATATAACAATCAAAAGTTTGAGGATTAAATTTGATATAATCAACAAATAATGACATTTCTAAATTTTTCACAACTTCCGGAAAAGTGTGTTCCGCCCAAATTTTCCAGGAAAACACTTTCTTGAAAACCAAGCCAAATTTTTTTTTTACTGGTAAGTGTTTTCAGTTGACCAACTTTTCTAATGGCAAATAAACACAGGAAAATTTGGAAAGTGGTTTTCCAGAAACCACTTTTCGGGAAACAAATACAGCCAAAAGGAAAAACACTTTCCTGAAAACCAAACCAAATTTTTCTTTGACTGGAAAGTGTTTTCGTTGACTGGAAAGTATTTTTCTTTGACTGGAAAGTATTTTTTATGAATTAATTTTCTAATAACAAACAAATATAAAAAAATTTGAAAAATAATTTTCTAAAAATTATTTTCGGAAACAAACATTGTGTAAGTTTACTTTTGAAAATCAGTAGTAGAGGAGCAGCGTGTCTCCATCCCTAAGTATGTGGGGTCCATCTTGGACCTGCTGCAGTTCTTTTTAATAAATTAGCTGTTTTTCAAAATTCATAGTAATTCTTTTAAATTTATTTAAATTTTCCCAACGACCCTTCCAAATATGACAACTAAGGTATAAAGTGGGTGTGGGACATGTGGCTTGTTTAGAGACTTCAAAGGGATACATATTAGCGCACAGGAAAATAAACATATATAGTATACATTTTTTTACCTTCTTCACCGTGACATAACATTTAGCATGTGTAATATATACATTATGCAGTGTTTCTGTTTGACATCATGTTTTGGAAGTGTTTATAAATTTTATTTATTTTAAATTAATATTTTTTGATATTTTTAATGTCAAATAATTTTGCGTTTTAAAATTGCTAGAAAATGAGTTGTCAAGCCGAACCATGCATTTAATATAATGTTTGGTGACCTCCTATTAAATGCAATAAGTAATCAAGTTATAAAAAAGTTTTGAAATTGATCAAGTGTTTTTCAGGAAACTGAGTAATTTTATCTTAAGAGGGTGTCGCTATCAACATTGTATTGACCTAGAAAACACTGCTTAGGTGAAGTACTAGATAACGCCTTAAGCCATAGCTATTAAGGCACCTTCTGTGTATAGTTCTTTCAGAGAGATGGTGGTTGAAAATAAATTATGTTACTGAAGTCAGAAAAAGAAACTATTAAATTGTTTTTTTTTAAATTGTAATTTTTCTTTTTATATTTATGTTAATCTATGCTACATATATTTTTTTTATTTTTTAGAACCTAAAAACGGTTAAAGTATAGGAATTGTTTCTATGTATTTTCTTTCAAACATATATTCTATGTAGTTTCTATGTTCATCTGTACTACATATATTTTCTTTCTACATATATTGTTTACTGCTTTATTTGGCGAGGCGATTAATTACTACAAGTGGATCTTGGTTGGATATTTTAATTTGCTGTATTGAATGAATATTTTGTGCGTATTTGGAGTAACTTGTGCTACGTGCTGTGTGGCTCCCGCGAAGCCGATGAAGGGAAGCTCCTCGGGCTTTCTCCGCCAGCAGCTTTGAAGTATGTGGTCTCACAACACAGGCAGTTCTAAGTGCTTTTCAATTTTATTTTATTTTAATTTTAAAAAAGTATTTTTATGATTTTATTTGAGATGGAAAACACTTTTTACAAATTGTGAAAAATTTAAAAATATCATATTATTTATTGATTATATCAAATTTTATCCTCAAACTTTTCATTATTATATATATATATATATATATAGTTTTGAATATTTGTTTTTCAATTTCTTGTCTTATAATTTACTTTTTATATTAATTTTGGTTTTTATTTTTATAATTGTTATTTGCTTTTCTCTTATTCTTTTTTAATTGAAATTTTTTGTCTATTAAATTTGGTCCTCATTCTTTTGATTGTTACTTATTTTATTTGAAATAATTTATGAAATGTTAATTATTATTATTATTTTAATTTTTTCATCTTTCAATTTATTTATTTTTTAGATTTGATCTTTATTATTTTGATTATTATTTATTTTATTTGAGATAATTTATAAAATTATATTTTTTTTTTTCAATTTCATTCCCTTTCAACTTTTTAATTTGTAAGATTTGTTTCTCATTATTTTAATAAACTTGAAAAAAAATAAAACATTAATAAGTTATTTTTCAGCTCATTTTCCATTACATAACCAAACACTGAAAAATATTTTTTAACTTATTTTTCATTAAACTACCAAACATCAGAAAATAATTCACTTTCCTGCAATTTATTTTTTTTAAAAATACTTTTCAGTAAATAAACAGGAATTAATTTTATCAAGTTAATTATCCCTTCGGTAATCATATATGGAAGAGTTTTCACTTTTCTCTAACTAGTTGACATTGGTTGGTGTGAGACAATAAATCCATTACGAACAAGACAAATTTCTGAAATTTTTATTTTACTGTCAAGAGATTCACTACATTAGTAATAATAATAATAGAGTAATAATAATTTGGAAGTGATTTTGAAAAACTGCTAATAATAATAATAATTTCTTATTTTACTACAAGAGATATTAATTTGAAAGTAATTGCTAATTGCTAATAATAGAGCCTGAACCTGTCTTGAAGAAGGAAGCCTTTCCATATCTCAACAGTTTTACTACAAGAGTCAGAAATTCTTATTTTACTGTCAAGAGATTCACTACATTTGAAAGTGATTTTGAAAAACTGCTAATCTATTTTAAGAAGAACTGCAGCAGGTCCTCGGTATAGTAATAATAATAATAATAGAGTAATGTTAATTTGGAAGTGAATTTGAAAAACTGCTAATAATAATAATAGAATAATAATTTCATTTCTGATATAATGTTTCCAACACTTTGGCCATCTCAATCTCAATCCTGTTGTGATGTATTTTTACCAATAGATAGTCAAATCAGGATCAGAAATAAGAATTATAGATACAAGATACATTTTAACCATCTTTAGGTTCTGAAAAACCAAAAAATATATACAACACAGATATACATAAAAATAAAAAAAAAATTTGCAGTTTCGGGAAAAAAACAATTTGATAGTTTCTTTTTTTTTGCTTCAGTAGCATCATTCCTTTCCAACCACCTTATCTCTGAAAGAACTATACACAGAAGGTGCCTTAATAGCTATGGCCTAAGGCGTTATCTAGTACTTCACGTAAGTAGTGTTTTCTAGGTTAATGCGATGTTGATAGCGACACCCTCTTAAGACAAAATTACTCAGTTTCCTGCAAAACACTTGATCAATTTCAGAACTTCTTTATAACTTGATTACTTATTGCATTTAATAGTAGGTCACCAAACATCATATTAAATGCATGGTTCGGCTTGACAACTCATTTTCTAGCAATCTTAAAACACAAAATTATTTTTAATATCAGTACATCAAAATAATTTGAAAATATCAAAAAAATATTAATTTGAAACAAAAAAATAATAAAAAATTTTCAAAAACACTTCCAAAATGCAATGCCAAACAGAAACAGTTTGTAATGTACATATTACACATGCTAAATGTTATGTCATAGTGAAGAAGGTAAAAAAATGTATGCTATATATGTTCATTTTCCTGTGTGCTAATCTGTGTCCCTTTTAAGTCTCTAAACAAGCCACATATCCCACACCCACTTGGTACCTTGATTGTCATATTTGGGAAGGGTTGTTGGGAAAATTTAAATGAATTTAAGAGATTCACTACATTTGGAAGTGATTTTGAAAAACAGCTAATCTATTTTAAGAAGAACTACAGCAGGTAATGTTAATTTTATTGAATATTCTTTTCTAAATTCACTTTTCAAAAATTTTATACTCATTCAAAGTGTATACAAGATTTTTTAGGAACTAAAAGAATTTTCGATAAGATTAACATTACTCATTATATATATATATATATATATATATATATATATATATATATATATATATATATATATATATATATATATATG
>Ga0325410_1004592_pt1 | contig 15406 bp, 6 predicted proteins | sample PopdelMetagenome_16_FD_206182 | JGI IMG/M metagenome (GOLD analysis project Ga0325410, IMG submission 206182) | Populus deltoides microbial communities from Bellville, Georgia, United States - Xylem-PdIQD-R3 | ecosystem: Host-associated > Plants > Phyllosphere > Stem > Wood/Secondary xylem...
ACCACTATGAATCCGATGTAGAATCCCGGGCCAAAATCAACTCTTTTTCCCTTTTGAATAGCTATTAAATGATGGCAAATGCAACACATTGCCCCTCTCGAAGGCATGCAAATCTCGGGTCTCAATCCAATCAAGATATGCAATTTGGAGAGGGCCAAATTGAACATTACTCATATTACACACACACACACACACACACACACACACACACACACACACACACACACTGCATTTTCTCACCATTTGAGTTTAATGTGCAAGAAATACATCTATATAATTATTTTTATTCGATACATATTCCTTTCTCTTTAAAAAAATCCAACGCATATTGTTGTCTAAACAAAGAAATAAATGATTTCGTTATATTTTTCTCCTCAAATAAATGGTTTTAATATACATAATTAAATGAGAAAATAAGTAAATCCATACATGAATTGAGTTGCATTACGTAAGGAACTATTTATTGTCGTTAATAACCTCGTATGAACTCTTTCAAACTCTTTTTCTTCAGAATATTAAGAGGGGATAAGATATCATTTTTTAAGGACATAGATAAATAATGTATACAACTATAAGGACTAAAATTAACTTCATGTGCCTTGCTCCCCCTGCCTCAGTTTAGCTCCTCCCTTCGTCTCAATTGCAAGGGACATAAACAATCATACCCTAAACCCAAACTAATTGGATTCTTTTATGCCATAATTCCATGTTCATACAAATCCTAGGCCTCAATTGCATGCGGTTTAATTGTTCATCCCTTGTTCAGGACACACAATTCCTTGCTCGTCTGATCCAAGAATATTTCACCAGCGCACCATAGTATCTGTATTAATTAAATTATTCTACAATGATTATCTCTATCAAATACTCCATGATAATCTTAGCCCCAGGAATATGTATTACACCTATGCATTAAAGCCGATTTTGGTCATATATATATATATATATAGAACATTTTTTAACTGTCGTAATTTATATTATTAATTAAACTCCATTTGTTACCACGAGTGAATCTAATTACTCATCAATCCAATATTTTTTAACAGTAATAATTTATGTTATTAATTAAACTTGATGCGGTTTAGTGAGTCAATCCGATTGTCCATCAACTTGAAACACAACTTAATTTACGTTTTAAATTAAATTAAATAAGAGTTGACTTGATTAAACTCGATCAAATCATATAAATTAAAACAATATATATTATTTTGAATTAACATATATAGTTGAACTCACAATTTATAACTCAAATTTTAGACCCAGCCATGCGTGAGTTAAGTTTAATAACTTTTAAGATAGAATTATAGTGCTCTTTATAAGTGGACTTCCAAATCATGTTTATCTCCTTTTCTTCCACTTTATTATTGCAACTTTTTATCATCTCTTGTGTGCAGTCTGCACTAGGGACATAAGCTAAGATGGGTCGTAGCACCAACGCTTTTTATACCTTCTTTTAAAATCTTATTGCAAAGCAATTCCTTTCCTTATTGGATCAAAACATCCAACAAAAAACTATATTAAATAAATCTTGGATTTTTAATTAGGGAATAGTTCTAATTATTAAATTTGTTCATTATGAAAAAACAAGGGCGCCCATTATGTATAAAGCTAATAATAGAATTAGTACTCCATAATATATATATATATTCTAGGCCTACAGTTCGGAGCATATATTGTATACATATGTGTAGGTTAGTGCTACATTTAACAACGTCAAAGTTCACAATTTTTTTTACATACGTGAATGTTGCATTATACTCAGTAATGTAATCTTCATAAAAAAATAAAAAAAAATTATAGTTGTTTTATTTTTACATACGTGAATGGTGCTACTAAGAATAGTATAATTTTTCAGATTGTGTTAATTCCTTTCTTTTCTTTTTCAGTTGTATTAATTTATAAATTATATTTTTCAACTATGCTATTTTTTAAAAAAAAAACTCAAAAATATCCATGTAAGCATTGGAAATTGTAGAATTTCATAGGTCTTGAAACAAAGATGTAGCTAATTTAATAATTGAGGATGAGAATGAAAAATCATACTATATTTTTTTTCCTTTACATTTGAAAAATGGATAAACATTATGGGACATACCTTAAAACAAACATGTACAAAAATAAATAGAATTGCAAGCGGTAATATATTAGGAAAAGCAAACATATTAAAAATGAGAGTGAATAATGTTTAATGTGCCGGTACATTAAAGATGGAGACAATAAAAACAAAAAACACAAGATATAAAAAATCAGAAACATAATTATGTTTAGTAGTGATGTGTAAAATAGAGTGATTGTGTATGTATTCTATTTAATTATGATGGATAAGACATAATAAAATATAAAAAGATTTATTTTACTCTTAATATGTATTACCATCAAACTTACATATATTTTTTAAATAATTATATATTATTATTATTATTATTATTATTATTATTATTATTATTTTACTTTAATTTGTATTGAGTGTTGAAATTAATAATAATAATATAATAAATCTAGTTATAAAACCCAAATTAGCCTAGCGGGTCAATCCGGGACATGACCTGGTCTGGGTTTAAGAAAAAATTGAAGAAAGATTGACCAAATCTGATACGATCAAGAACCCGGGTCAATCCGAGATAAAACACAGGTCAAAAACTCATTTGACTTTTTTTTCAAAAAAAAAAATTTGGTCAAAGTGAGGTAGCTTTGATTTTAAAAAAATAAATAAATTATGATATTAATATTTTTTATCCATACGTTAATCCAAGTCAACTAGCGTTGACCCTCCCAAGCCATGACTCGAGCCTTGTTTTGGATTGACCCTCAAATCGGATTTTAAAATTATGATAATAATTACTTTTATTTTTACATTAACTCAGGTTGACCCTCCTATCTCATGATTCACATCTTGCTTCGGGTCAACCCCCAAGTCAGGTTTTAAAACTATAATAATAACCACTTTTATTCTTACGTTTACCAAACATGTGACCCAGACCTTGCCCCAAATCAACCCCCAGTTCGTATTTTAAAAATATAATAATTATTATTTTTATCTTTATGTTGACTTTGGTCAATGGTTAACCTGACTCCTGACCCGAGCCTTCCATTGAGTTGACCCTCAAGTCAGATTTTAAACTATAATAATAACTATTTTTATTTTTATGTTGACTCGGGTCAACCAGTGTTGCCCCTCCTGACCTATAACTCAGGCTTTACCTTGGATTAATCTCTGAATTTGATTTTAAAACTATGATAATAATATTTTTTTTATTCTTACTTATTTAGTTTAATAATTTTGGAATTGAGTTTTTTACAATAATATTTTAGAAATAAAAAATAAATTAATATTATTTATGGAGACACGTCCTCTATATACTTCATGCTTTGTAAATATACAAATTTACTCTAAAATTATTATAGAAGAAATAGATTTATTTTTATATTTTTATCTTTAATTTTATCTCTCTTTTTTTTATTAAAAAACAGTAACCTGACACTACTAAAAAAAATCCAAAGAACACATCTAGAAGTAGGGGTGATCATTTTCGGTTTGGTTTGGTTTTTATCTAAAAAAATAACCAAGGTGAATTTAAAAAAACAAAAACCAAAACTGTCTCAAACCGACCGGGTTCGATTCGGTTATTTTAGAGCAAAAACTGAAACCCAATCGATTGGCAAGGTTTTTCCGGTTTGACTCGATTTTTTCTTGTTTGGCTTGGTTTTTTCAGTTTGGCTCAGTTATTAATTTTGGTTCGGTTCGGTTTGATTTTTCAGTTTCAGACTTATGAAACCGAACCAGACAGTTTTTTTAAATATTCTAATCGGTTTTTTTTACAGTTCAGTTTTTTTTGTTTTTTTCTAGTTTTTTTAATTTAATTAATTTTTTGATTTTTTTACTCACCCTATCTAAAAAAACATTACCATGTGAGATTGTAATTATCAATTTTTCACCATCATTTCAATTTCTCTATTCGGTCAATTTGACCAAGTGCTTTCAAAACACGTTGACTTACCACCCTTTTGTTCCAATAACACTGGATCCTATCAAGTGTTATTTAGAAAAGTGATTGGAAATAGAGTAGTAGTTTTTTTTTAATATATTTTTTTATTTGAAAATAAATAATATTTTTTTATTTTTAAAAATTATTTTTGATATTAGAATATCAAAACGATCAGAAAACATAAAAAATTTCATTTGAAACAGAAAAAAAAATTAAATTTAATTAAAAAATTTTAAAAATATTTTTAAAACACAAAAACAAATAAGGTATTTCTTTAAACTGAACCAAGAATTCAAAAGGTAATTAGTAAAATCATAAATTATTTGGATATCATACGCAAATAAAAAAGATATATGAGATAGAAAAGATGTATCCCTTATATACTTTATATAAAAACTCACTTTAAAACTATTTTAAAAATAAATTTATTTTATGTTTAGATTTTCATTTCTTCAACCAAACATGTGTAAGTTCTTTTCTATTATGGGACACTAACCAAATGCAAACCTAAGTAACAAACCCTTCGTAATTTTAAATGTTTCAAGCTTTTAGTTGTGTTTATAAAATTCTACTAGCAAGACATCTCTTTCTCTTACAATGAAGAATCATAATATACAAGTGAGAAATGTAAACAAAAACACCTTTTTGTTATCCAATAGTCTTAAACTTGATCAGGGCTGTATAACATTAATAATTAAAAAAAAAACCATGGTTAACTATCCATAAATTACAATCACTCACTTTCTAATAATCAATTATATGATGTTCCTCTAATTGTGGCCACGAGAAGCAGAAAGCTCCGTGATTATTTTTAACACCATTAGGTTTACTGGACCACCTTGAACAGTTTTGATTTAGGATAAAACAGCCTTCAAATGTTCATGTCTTCATGGAGGGACCTCGGTTCCTTGTTATAACTCTTCTCCAAAAGTCAACCCCATCTTCTATATTGAGTTATTATTTGTTCGCCCAATAATGTCAACCTGCATAGAGGTTGACCCACAATAATATAGTGGGCTGCCATGTTTTGTGTCTGTGGTGCATGCATGGTCTTGTTTTTAGCATAACATGCACTGCAATCTTTCCAGAATCTGTTGTTGCACTAACGAACTAGCCAATTAAGGTGGTTAGAGCATAAATGTCTTACTTCATTTTAATATTCTAGCAAAGTCCCTCAAGCAAAATTGTCTCATTGGATCAAGACATGCAACCAAGAGAATTAAAAGTATATACATAAAGCTCTTGTTATAATAATAAGGGGATAATAACACATGGAGAGATAAAATATTCATTATAGATTAATCAATATTTGCTTGTCAAGTTGCACATTCTCTATTGAACTGCAAGACACTTTACCTTGTCAAGGATCACAGCTAATATATACAAGCATAATCACTACTAGATTTAACAGTTTTACCGATATAAATTTTTGTCAGTATTCACACTAACAGTCCGTCTATGATTATTTTACCGACAAGATCACGAACAGAAAACGTTCGTCGGAAAAATATTTGTCGGTAATTTCTAGTCTGCTGGTGAGTCCATCGGTAATAAATTTAGCGGAAAACACGTGCTAAAAAAATTATCTGCTTCATTCTATCGGTATTCCCTCGATACAATTTAGCATATCACCAACAGGAGAATTGTATGTAGTTCCATCAATAAAGTTATATATCATCGACAAAATATCATCGGTAATTTCATCGATGAGTTAACAGTTGCAATGGTATTTGCAATAATTCTTTTTGAACTCTCTAGAATATACCGACAAACTTATTTCGTCGTTGCATTAACTGTAGCTATGATGTTTGCTGTAATTCTTTTTCAACTCTCTAAAATATACCAACGGACTTGGTCCGTCAGTAATACTGTTTTTAATTATTTAAAAAAATATAATGAACAAAAGTACAAAAATAATTAAAATAATATAAACATCAAATATAGAAAAATAAATTATCTTAATATCAAAATCAAATATTTATTATAAATGTAAACATTTGTATATTCAAATACAATAAAATTAAAATAGAGGCGACGCTGGAGGAGGTTTGTCGTCCTCGGGATCGTGGGGCTAATCAGGGGGTGCACATGCATCACCCATTTTTCATCTCATCTCCATAGCCACTCGATGAAATTCTTGATAATCAACATTGAGTCGTTCATATTTTTCATTTAGATGGGTTGTATATTCTTGTACTACTTAATCTAACAAGGCTGCGAACTCCGGTGTTTGAGTGCTTGGAACTGATTTTGAGCATCCAACAATCAACACACCACAGATTGTCCACAAGTTCTCGCCTGTAATGTTAGAGATTTTGTACACCTGATTTCTATCGGGTCCACAGGATGATCCTGCCTCCAACCACAAATCTGGATTGATATCTAGGTGGGTCAAAGGATCATCCTCGTATTTCTCCTTCAACCAGTTGTTATATATCTCCTATAAAGAAAAAATAAATTCATCAAATTCAAGTAAATAATAACCTAAGAAAAAACATAATTGAAAACCAACATACCACAAAGTGTTAAGCTCAATTATCCATAAACTGTTGCACCCCTTTATGGCGGTTAGGGGTGTTCACGGTCTGGTTTTAATTCAAAAATTCAACCGAACCAAAAAATAGTATTCCTTGTTAATATAACCCGAACCGAACCAAGAACCGGTTCAAACCGAACCAGTTTTGTTCGGTTTGGGTCGGTTTTTTAGCATTAAAAACCAGAAACCAATGAAGATTTGTGGAGCCCTTCGTGAGTGCTGGAATGAGATTCCTTGATTATAAGAATAATAAAGTCAGATATGGGCAAGAGATAGATTCGGTCGTTAAAGAGAATTATTCCTTCCTCGAATAGCCATGGACCTAAAGCTTCTCCCTCGATTTTCTTCACAAAGTCTTGCAAGTGTGGGGTAGCCAAGAAGTGGTGTTAAAGACTCAAAACTTAAAAGTAAGATTTAATGTTAACATCTGAGAGAAAATGAGAGAGAAGAGTACAGAGGAGAGGGAGCGAGAGGGAGGGGTGGAAGGGGAAGGGGGAAAGGGATAAAATGATTTAGGGTTAGGGATGTTTTTTAAACCTTTTTTCAAGTTATTTAGATTTAATTAAACCGGTTTGGTTTTGTCCGGTTCAATCAGTTTAAGCTTTTTTAAACCGGAACCGAACCAGACTAGGTGGTGTTTTTTTATTTTGTAATTGGTTTATTCGGTTTTTTCTATTGGTTCGGGTTTTTAAGTTAATTTTTTCTCAGTTTTTTCGGTTTAATCGGTTGGTCGTTTTTTTTAACACCCCTAATGGAAATCATGACTCCATACATGTTTTTCAACAAAAACCTCCATTGAGCTTGGCTCATGTCCAAAAACCATAACCTGTAAGATAAAAATGTTTTCAGTTAAATAAATTTATAAAAGACAACAAAAAATTGATGTAATTAAAAAAATCTTGTCATCCGCTTTGCATGCAAAATGAATGAAAGAGTCACCGGTATGCGTGGTAACGGGACTATGAACACGTCGACTTTGGCTCCCCGCCTCAGACTATGACCGTCACATGAAACACGTGGGCATCGCGTGCGGAATGTATTTTGCCAATACAGTCTTCAAGGTGTATGGTGGCCTAAAATCCTTCCAAATTGTCACGTCATTCCAACCTAGAAGATCGCTTTCTTTTCATATATTTTTTGGATTTCTTTTGTGTCTCGCATCAAAAATCACACAACCTATATGGTACAAATGAATTATTTATAAGTAAATGATAAATGAAATTTTAATATTTGAAATAAAAAAAATTATCCTGATTTTGATGTTACCTAATTGCAACGTGATTTTTCCAAACCATTCTCACAACATTATCATCAGCTCTATCCCATTCAAATTTCCCCTTGTGTTAAAAATTTATAAAAAGAAAAATTTCAGTAATTTCAATAAAGTAAACAAATTAACATAATAAAAAAATTTCAATAAATACTAACCTTAAACCTTGAAAACCATGCATCAACTTGCAATTTTCATTTAGGATGTTTGGAAACCTAGTTCCATTGAAATAATGGATTTTTCATCAACGATTTAAATGTTGATGTTATTGTTCTCGCAGTCTCAATGTTTGTAAAATTGAAATTGGATTAATTTAATGAAATATTAATTTGTCAAAAATGAGTAAACATGTCGTTGTGAAAGCAAAACAAACTTTCATTGAAAGGTCGTCCTTCCACTAGGTCCTATACTTGTGGGTAAATGGACCCTGATGTGAAGGGACCCCCTGATGTTATGGCATCGCACTCGACGAGGTTGCATCATGAGTCGATGCTTGTGACTTAGGTGCCTCTTCTTGGTCGTCACTCAATGATTCGTGGTCTTCAACATGGTTGCTAGAAGACTTAGTAGCGATCCTGACCTCACTTTGCTCACTTGTACATTCCCCTAGGTATATACACAAATTTCTAGAAAAAAACTAAACAATTTCTATTTAAAAAAAATCGACAACACCTCTCATATACAGAAGCTGCCCAAAATTTTTAGTCCTACAAATAAACTACATATATTTCACAAACCAATTGATTTTATTCAATTTCTCAATTTCATAGAAAATTCTTATTTATTACGTGATAATATTTTTAATTCTAAATTTACAAGAATTTATGTTAAATGGAATAAATACAATATAATAATTAAAATTAATCCTACACATTTAATTAAAAATTAACAACAAAATTAAACAAAGAAAATAACTAAAATTCAACAAAATAATGAAAAATTATTTCAATAACATCTACAATTTAACACAATTAAGTGATAATACTTGTGATCCTAAATTCAAAAAAAAATTCTAAATGGAAAACAAATAACAAAAATTAGACAAATTAATGCAAAAAATATTTCAATAACAACTAAAATTAAACAAACTACTAATTCATAAAATTATGCAGAACAAATAATTGAACAAAAACAAAGACAAAAGAAAAAATAATGCAAAAAACAAATAATGGATAAGGAATGAAAAATTCTTACTTTAATGGTATGTTTAATTTCAGAGTTGAACTAAGTGTGATACAAAATAAATGAAAAAAAAATTGTTAAAAAACCCAGAAAAATAAGAAGAAAAATTAAGACAACATACCACGTTGATTGTGTTGAGAGAAGAGGAAGCTTGATTTCTATGAGGATTGAGAAACAGAAGAGCAAAGAAGAGAAGAGGGAAGAAAAGTGTGCAATCAAGAGAAGAAAAGAGAACAAATTGAAGCACTGTCTGCTGTGCTCGTTGAGCTTTTATATTAGGTTTTACAGACAAAATTCTTGACGGCCAATTAAATATTATTATTTTTAAATTTTTCATCGATAATTATGTTTGTTAAGTCAAATTGAAATTTTCTATTCACAATAAAAATTTCAAAAACCCCTCCAGTTTTTTTAATTTTGTTCGTTATTCCATCGATAAAAGAGTAAACAGTCAACAATTAGAAATGTATTAACTATTAGCAGATTGAAATTCTCATTTCATCGGTGATTTTGTTGGGAAACCTGTAAAAACATGTACCTTGGTCAGTAAGAGCATTAATTGTCAGCACATTGAAAATCTCATTCCGTTGTGATTTTGTTGGAAACAATAAGACCATTAATTGGCATCACCCTTTTGGGAAGGGAACAATTCTCATTGCCATTAGAATATGCCAACAGACACTGTCTATTGACATACCCGTGTAATGAACACCATGAACAATGTCAGCAAGAAGAGGAATAGTTCTCATCACCACTGGAATATACCGATGGAAACTTTCTGTCAGTATACTAATATGTAATGAAAAAATCATGAGTAATTTCATCTATTTGAAACAATGTTCGACGCCAGATTATATATGTATTCCCTATCTATCTATCTATCGTGCAAATGCTTAAATTGATACCTGCACGCATAGTACAATAACATCAGTTCACATCACAATAATAAAATAAATATTTCCTTGTAATTTAATAATAAATTAACATCATTGGCATTGCATTGAAGTGAATTTCATCCATAAATAGTACATTATAGTTTATGGCATTACATTTTCATATTTTGCAAAATAATTAGAATTGTCTTCTTCTTCTTCAATTGACTCGGTGTCATCTCCATCTCAATCTTCTATGTTGATTTCATCATTATCGTCATCTGTATCGACTTGTGCATATCCATTAGAGCTAAAAACATCATTCAACTCCTCAGCGTCAACATCAACAGAAATACTCTCTAAGACGCAAAATTTAAATTTTCTTCTAATTCAATCGACGGAGCAACTCGATATGGATCAATTAACTCACCAAGTTGAAAGACATTGTCATAAATAAATAAAAATGTTACCCTTTTTCATTTTAAAATAAAAAAATCAAAAATAAATAATAATAGCAAGAAGACTAGAATTTTGGCAAATGTAGGTTGAGTAAGAATTTCATATATGTATAAAATCAAGCAATAATTTTGGACGAAGTCAGAAGCCTGATTGTACCTCGTTGTGCCCAAAACTAGAAAGACAATGCATATTCAAGGTCAAATTAAATGATTATTGGATGAAATTGCATAAAAATTAAATCCAATGATATAATTAGTTATTAAATAGGCCAATTTGATTTAATCATGGGGCAAATTAAAAGTTTAATTATGTTCAAGAATTAATTTGGATCAAATTAAAGGATTTAATTAGATGTAAGGACTTAATTATACTTTAAACAGGTCAAATTCATTTTATTAAGGGCTTAATTGATGAAACATTATGTTTTGGAGCCCAATTTGGGCTTAATTGAGAATATTAAAATTTTAAAAGATCATATTTAGTTTTTACCAAGTCAATTTATTCAAATCAGAGGTAAAATTACAAGAAAATCAAATATTTGGGGTCAATTAAAGAAATTCGAAACCAAGACATATTTTGCAAAAGGCGCCGAACAATAGGGGCTCAATTGATTTAAATCATGGGTGAATTTGAAAAAAATTAAAAGTTTAATGGTCAATTTGCATAAATCAAAAACCAAGGATCACAATGAAAAATGAGCTGAAATTCAAGGTTGAAGTTTTTCAGAGATAAAATTGCATAACATTGGAAGTTTAGAATCAATTAGGGTTGCAATTGAAACAAATTAAAATTTGAAGGACCAAATTGAACTTTGGCCAAATCAAAATCGTTTCATTTAAATGAAATTGCGTGTTTTGACCAAAGTGGTGCTGTTTTTTACCCAAACATTAAATAAAATAAAAACAGATCAGACAACACGTCATCTGGTACTATTTATCTTCATCATTTTTTCACCTGAAAGTTGCGTGGTTGGCCACCTTTTCAGAGTATTTAATACTTCATCTCTCAACCAAACCAGACACATCATACATTAACATGATGGCCTGACACTTTACCATACCCTAGTATGGTTCTTTCTTACTCAAGCATCTTTGAGTTGTCAAAATCTAATAATTCATGATGGCAACTTTAAATCAACGGTTAAGATCCTTCTAGTGTGAATCAATGGCCAATAAATAAGGGCAAATTCCTGCCCTTAGAAGGAAGAAATCAAGGTCCAAAGTTGGCTAAAATAAAAAACCAGCCCCCTACCCTTGATTTATGTTTTCCTTTTGCTTCCAACTTTCCGCCACTCCTTCCACCTCACCTCAGTCGTTGTCTCTGCCACCAACCACATGCCGGACTTTCTATCACCACCAGAAACACCACCGATAGATTTTCTCCTCTAACCACGTGAGCCTTCTTCTTCTTTTTCTTCCTAACCCCCCTGCCCCTCGATGTTGACCATTGCATTCAGAATTTTGCATGCAATGGCCAAATAACTAACCCTATAGTCATTGGGTTGGGCTAGTGACCATGCGGGCCTAGGTTAGACCCATCTATAAGGTTGGGTCAGGTCCAACCCACTAAAAAAGAAAGTGTTGGTAGGCCTCAGGCGACCCCACTAAACTGGGTCTGGGATTAGAGCCCATGCCCACAAGGCTAAATTAATAATAATAATAATATATTTATATTATTATTATTATTATTATTATTAAAAAAAACAAAAAAATCCAAAATTTTCCAAAAGTCCTTTAAAAAAATCATACATTTTTCTATCAATTTTGTATAATATTGACTTGTATATTTACACTATAAAATACAAATTCAGTATTAAAATACACGTTTTCTTCGAAACGTTTCTTAAAAAAATTTGAAAATTAAAAAAAAAATTAATTTCCTCTTTAAAAAAATATTTTGTTTTCGTGCATACAGCTAAATCCTAAAAGTTTTCCAAGCATATTTTTTATTGAAAAAAACAAGAATGCATCTTTCTCATGTTTTAAAATGCAAAAATAGATATCATAACTAGTTTATGATTATCCATTAGGATTTGGCCAAAATATCAAAACTCTTCGCCAATCATTTTTTTCACTTTATATTTAAAGTGTTAGGGTTTAGTTGTAAACTCTAATATTCAGGGGTGTAAAACTACATAATAGAGTATACCCTTACATATTAAAAATACAAAGAAATAAATGTGATGCTAAATTTAGCCCTTAGAATGGTTAGGATTTGACCTAACAAGGTAGAGACTTCCTCACGATTGGAGATCTAACTTGAACCTAAGACATGACTTATGAATAGAAAAACAACTTAGAAAAATAATCAAACAACAATGCAGCTTATCTTAGGTAACGTACACTAAGGGTGATGCGTCTTTCCCTTGCATAACCAATCCCTTACCCGGACTCTCGGTAACCATAGGTTTCTTAGTAACCATAATACTAGGTGGCAACTCATGAACTGATAATCATAATTTTATTATTATTCTCAAACTCTCTTTTCAACACACACACATCTCAGGAGGCAGACTCGTCGTTCTTAACGTTGCGCACCCCGCCACAGACATCATCTCTCATAGTTGATTCATCATTCCCATCCTGAACAACTTTGACACAACCCCTGGGTTTGGTTTTCAATAAGAATAATCAATCAACTCTTGAATGATCATTTCTAAAGAAAGGAGTGTGTGTGTAATAAACTTGCTGGCATTGTTTAGCAAAAACAAAGACATCATTGACGTTGCGGAATCTAGCATTTGAATTAATTTTAACCAAACCATGATGGGGATCTACTCTGATTTCTTTGTCAGTGGTATCATACCAATAGCATTTAAATAAAAATACTTTATTATGCTCTTTATCATACTGCAATTCAATTACCTGTTTTAATTTCCTATAAAAGTTAGCTTCCAACTCATTAGAAGTCGATCTTTTAACACAAACCTCACTGTTATATGTCTTTCTACCCTTACCATATTCTTCTATATGAAACACTTGTCCATTGATGAAATACTCATTGTAGCACTTCACCTTTCTTTCAGGACCTATACTTAGTAAAGATAAAGTAACAACAACATTCTCTCTCAATTTATAAACCTGGTACATAAAGTACAATCATGAACAGTTAACAAGAAATGTGTAATGAAATTAAGTATCTCAATAGATAATAATAATAATAATAATAATAATAATAATAATTAAACAATACTTACATGTGTTCTGAACCACATAAAAAAATTATTCATCTTGTAATCAAAAGATTTGAGATTTGGTCAGTTGCGAGTTTGGAACGTAAATATTGATGACGTTGCCTATGACGTATTCAACAATGTATCAATTTATGATATTATAAGAGATAAATTGTTCATTATTAATAGAGTTCAAGTAATATACTTATTGAATAAAAAGTCTTAGTTCATCATAATTGAATAACATATAATTATGTGTTTGTCTTTATTTTATTTATGACAAATATTTTCCCCTGATAGCATTTTTTGGTGAAGGTCATCCAGGATAGGAGAATATTGACAAGTTCTCAATTGAAGGCACTTTACCACTATCGTTATGCATTGGAACATGGTTGATTCTTGTTCTCAATTGACGCTCAAAATAATATTAAATAAATATTAAAATCTCTTTAATAATTTAGGCCTCACATATCGAAGTCTCAACATGCGCATTATTTTTAACTTTTCTTTTAAGGTTGAACAAGTACCTGCAAAAAATCAAATGAATGTTTTGAATTATGAAAAAAATAGACAATAAAATTTTAATTACATTGCATATGTAATCTCTAACCTCTCGAATGGATACATTCATCTATATTGGACTAGGCCTTCAAATTTTACCTCAAACGGTAAATGTATGGGTAGATGCTCCATTTAGTCAAAAAATAATGGAGAAAATATTATCTCAAGTTTGCATATTTTCTGGACGATATTCGTTTCAAGCCTCTTCATGTGTTGTGTCTGCAACTTGTTGAAGTATATATCTCTAAAAAAATGATTGATCTCCGTGAGTGCATCTCATATCTCCTTTGGCAATAAATCTTAATAGGCTAATGGAATGAGTGTTTACGTAAACATGTGACAGTCATGGCTCTTCATTCCATACAATCTGCAATCCTTCAAATTAACTAACCTTAGTATGTTCGAAGCATGTCCATCAAGAAAATGCAAACTCTTAAGTCATTGGTAGATAAGTAACTATGTATTCTTATTTAAAGCGAAGCTGGCTTTGAGTTTTGTGATATGTGACTCAACATAAACCAATTTCATATTTTTACAGTGACATAACAAAGCTATATCTATTATAGTCTTAATGTTTTCATTTATCTTCCCCTTCACGTCCATAATCAAGTTGAAAATGTTTTTAAAAATATTCTTTTCTATGCGCATGACATTAAGGTTATGGTGGAGGAGATTGGTTTTCCAATAAGGAAGCTCCCAAAAAATACTTCACTTTACCCAATTGTGGGTCAAACCAAAACAAGAAAACTTCTACTTACCAGAATGAAAACCAAACACAATGTCATCATACTCTGACACCACGTCATATAATTCTTCACCCAAAACAAGTGGCAGTACAACATCCCTTTCAACTCTACTAATAAAGAAGTCATTTTTGTTCTTTCTATACTTATGATTCATTGGTAAGAATTGCTAGTAGCAATCAAAAAAAGATGTTTTACTATCATTTAGTAGCGTGAATGCTTTGTTATTTTCTATATAGTATGAACATGCTAGTTTTTCATGTGTGCTCCAACTAGAAACCATTCCATATACTGGAAAATCAGTGATAGTCCATATCAAAGATGTCTTCATCTAAAAATTTTGTTTTCTCGATACATCACAAGTCAAAGCCTCAAATGACCACAGTTGCGTCAACTCATCAATCAATGGTCAAAGACAAACATCTATATTCTGACCCGGACTATTAGGATCATGTATGACCGTGGATAAAAACATGAACTCTGGCCTCATACACATCCTTTGTGGCAAGTTGTAAACTGAAAGTATAACCGATCAATAAGAATAAGAAGCAGCAAACCTGAATGGATTGAATCCGTTTGTATATAACCCAAGACACATGTTCCTTAATTCCACTAAAAATTAAGG
>Ga0325410_1004594_pt1 | contig 15402 bp, 8 predicted proteins | sample PopdelMetagenome_16_FD_206182 | JGI IMG/M metagenome (GOLD analysis project Ga0325410, IMG submission 206182) | Populus deltoides microbial communities from Bellville, Georgia, United States - Xylem-PdIQD-R3 | ecosystem: Host-associated > Plants > Phyllosphere > Stem > Wood/Secondary xylem...
TTTAAAACACTGTGAATTGTTGTAGTGTTTTCCCATGTGATTTTTTTATGATTTTTTCCAAAATTATCTTTGTCGATTTTTTTTTAATATTGAGTTGGTTAAGAATTATAATTACAATAAAGCTAAATCATATGAGGAAAGCGTTGTAGTTTTTCTCACAAAACACTGTGGATTGCTACAATATTTCTCTAAATAGTTTTTTAGTTTATTTTATTGGGAAAAACGCTATAGTTTTCCTCACAAAATATTGTCAATTGCTGTAATATTTTTTTCTCATGGGTTTTTTCTTTCTAAAATTATCTTTGTTGATTTTTTTTAATATTAAGTTGGTAGAGAATTTAACTTTGTTTTTTTTTTTGCTTTTTATTTACTGAAAAGCTAAATCATGTGGCGAAAGCACTATATCTTACCTCATAAAACACTATAGATTGCTACAAATTATTTTATTCAGTCTCTAAGTTTTTGATCACCAACACAACTTTTTTTTCCTTCATGAAATATTTGCTCTATCATACCTTTAATTTCTATTACTTATCTAGCACTGATTCATAATTATAACACTATCAAGTGTTTTATAAGCTCGCGGCAGCGTGCGGGCAAGTCATCTCGTGAAAGTTATAAATTAGTTAAGAGTTTGTTTGATAACGAGGGTGATTGTGTTTTTTTTAATTATTTATTTATATTTTTTATATTTTTAAATTATTTTAATATATTGGTTTTAAAAATAAAATTTAAAAAATAAAAAAATATTATTTTAATATAAAATATATTTTAAGAAACAGCAGTGGTGTTTCGCAATTCCAAACGGTCTTCGCGATGGAAAAGTCCCCTGGTAAACTAGTGCGAAACGAAGATTAGATCGAAAGGAAAACAAGGATAGGTCGCGACCCACACTTGACTTTAATGAACAAACTCCTATCCTCCGCATTCCTCGCTCTCTCATTCTCTTCCATTAATTAAGATCTTCCTCTTCGTCCTTCAGCTCCTTCACAAAACACAGAAACAGATCTCTCTTTCGGCTCCGACACAACAGGTACTTTTTTTATGGATTCTTTTCCATTTTTAGGACGCAAAACTATAATTTTTTTCTTCTGAATTTCATTAAATTACTACTCACCAATTGTAAAGAAATTCTAACTATTTTATGGTTTCGTTAGAGAACTTATTTATAAGTGATAATAGTGGAAGGAAGGCATCAGTATGTTACAGTTGATCACACAAGTATAATTTTATGCTGTCAGGTGTAGTAGCTTTTATGATCCGGTTGATTTTAGAGGACATGTGGTGGTTTTCATGTCAACCTTGGAATTTTTTTTGGGTTCAACTACGACTGTTTGCTAATTAAATTCGGAGAAAATGTTACTCTTGTCAATTTGAGGAACATATCCTATTTTTTGTTTTTTGTTCATCTGGGTCAATCTTGTGTGGTTTTGCAGTCTTGAAAATTTTCCTAATGATGATTCAACCCCTGGTAGTATATAGTTACATCTTCAAATAGGAGGAGTACCGTTGCATCTTTGTTTTCATCAAACTGCCTATTTTTTAATAGGTGGAAAAGACTAATTAAGTGAGAAGAGAGTATGTGTGTATATATGTAATGATCTTCTTTCTATTTGGTGCAGCCAGGGGAGATTGTTGTCATCTAATCTATTGATATGTGTTTATTAGAACTTTTCAAGTTGTTGACTTTAATATCCAAATGTAACATGCATTTTCTTGTGGTCTTGAAAAAGTCTAATAGCATTCTTCAATCCATGTGCTTCATTTGCAAGATCGATACTTGAGGAAATTCATATATGGCTAACGAACTTGTTCAGGTTGTCTAATGGGGAAGTAACACTAGCAATTTATTATTCCTCGACATGCTCTTTCTTTCATACAATTGTAGTTAAGTTTATAATGCTTTTTCCATGGTTCGGTTTCCCCACATGATAATCAATATCCACCGTTTTCTCCTCCTATTTGTTTGTACATATATTAATTGGTAGTTGTGCCTATTACAGCATTTGGGAGTTGTGACTTGTTAAAAGTTGCAGTGCCTTTGGACGAAGGAGAACTAGGAATAAAATGAGGTAAAATGCATGATTTTGTTGGCAATCATGGAGAAATTAAACAGTCATTCAGCAGTGGTTGTCTTGAAGAGTACCTAGAACAGCCAATGTGTGTCTTCAAGTAAAAATCACATGCAAGAGCTTAACAACAAACGTGTTCGCCCTCAGAATTCTGATTCAATAAACAGGTAGTGCCTAAACCAATGACCCCAGGAAGAGTTACTTTATTCAAATGCTTACATGAGGGCCAAATCAATTTAACTTCCTGTATCCTAAATATGGATGATTGGCTAAAATCCAAGAGTTGTGCAGCATGTTATTTCAAGTATTCTGTTTATCTGTAGGCATGATGCTGAGGCACATCTTGCTCCTAGGAAGTCGAAAACCAATGGAAATCTCAATTATTTTGAAGACAGAGAGGCAATGGTACGGGTGCTTTTCAGGGTTTTCCATGTAGAGATTTTGATTCTTTACTTACAGTGAAGCTTGATGTGGCTTGCTTACACTTTATGAATTTGCAAGTAGGAGCTTCATTTACGATTAAGAGCACAAAAGGAGGAGATCCAGATTCTTCATGGACAAATTGCTGCTGCCTGTTTGAGGGTAAATTTATCTGAAGGCCTTTGCTAGTCTGCATCTAGATGATCATAATGGCTAATGTGTTATTAGATTTCTGACTTATATGCAATTGCTTTGTTTTATATGGTGCCAGGAGCTTCAGTTGCTTGATGAGAAATATATTTTGGAGAGGAAATTTTCATACTTAAGAATGGTCTGTCCATCTTGTAAAATAGCAGTTCTCACCTTTTCCTTTGATGCAGTAATTTTCTATATGTACCAAGATGGATTGTGAGAGCAGTTTTTCAATCTCTGATCTATTTGCTGAAGCAACCTCTTTTTGAATGATAGGCTATTGATGAGAAGCAAACTGAAGCAATTACTTCTGCTTCAAATGAGTTGGTTCGCAGAAAAGGTGATCTAGAAGAAAATTTACAATTGACCCATGATTTGAAGGTCTAGTACAGTTTCTATTTCCAGCTTATGCTTTTCTATTCCTCTGAATACATTTTAGTTTTTTCTGTGCTGCATGAACATTGATATCAACCCATGATAAGTAAAACTAAAGTAAGAAGTATTTATTAACAACAAAGATATCGAGGCAAAGAGCAGACTGAGATATCATTGTCATTTTGAAGAAATCCCTTTTTTTTATAAGGTGATATTGGTCAGTTATTCTAAATAAAATCCTTATATGACCTGCTTTTACTGTTTAATTTTGTGACATGACCGAGCATAGGGTTCATAGCGAATACAACATAGTGCATGTCGCGGGGGCGCGACGGGTTATGACAGTGCAAATGAAAATTTATATGATAATGATTCACAGGGTTCAGCCTTATCTAAACCAATACAAATTCGTGGAGCATTGGATTTCATTAATATTAGTTTAACCCACCTTTACCTCCAAACATTTGGACACACAAGATGCTAAGACACTTTTTTTTTCTTTAAATTTTAAACGTATGATATTACAAATACTCTGCATGATTTGAAAAAACAAATTTTAAGTGAAAATACAATTTTTTTTTTAAATAATAATGAACTAATAATTTTCTTTTGTCATGAAAGGAGTACTAGTATTTTTATTGGTTCCAGCTTTTTGACAATTCCTTTTCCATATGCTATATATGTAAACATAGTCTAAAAGAGGAAATTATTTCCTGTTTTTAACCAATCTACTACAGAGTTACATAAATTAGTTTAGATTTATCTTTTTTTTCTTTTTTTTTGATCATGTAGTTTAGGTTTTTTTGTAAAAAGCAACAATAAATATTTTTCATCATAAAATTTGTTCTTTCCAAAGATGCTAAACATTAAGAAAAAAGATAGACAATAGTTAAAGAAGATTATGAGCTTCAGTTCAGCTTCTTAATGTTGGACCCAATGTTGGGTCCCATCACAATGATATTTTACACTGTTGCTGCTGGAACATATGATTTTATCATATGATTCCTGGAACAAGAGTATCCCCTTGCATGTATGTAAACTGATTATATTATTTTGCTCTGCCAAAAAGTAAGCATGTCTATTGACTAAAATAAATTATACATGCAAACAAGTCTCTTAATCACTAAATTAGTGAAATGGCCCCAACTTATAGCTTATTGATTAATTAGGATGAAACTAGTGTGTGTACTTTCGACCTAACACGACACTTCAAATTTCAAGAGTGTTGTATTGCCCATTCACCTGCTTGGCATTCTTCATTTTGACGTACAACTGTATCTTCCTTTTCTTTCTTTCGTTGTTTTTAATTTCTTTTTACTAATGTACTTTAATTTTTATCATTCCTTCTTTTTTCTTCCATCTATTGTATTTATTAACTAAACCTTTCATTAAAATTTTAAAAAACTAAAACTGCTCAGACATTCACTGTAGATCAAGAGGGAAAACATTGTGGATTGGAACAATGTTTTTCTTTGCTTTTTAATCCTTGAAGCCTTTTCTATTTCAGTCACCAACTATTTTTTTTCATTCAATTTCATAATCACCAAGGCATTGATTAGGATTTGAGGTTGATAATTTGTTTCGATTAGATTGTTAATAGGTTTTCACTGTCTTGAAAAAATATTTCTGACAATAAGTTAATGCTCCATTTGATAAAATAGAATATAAAAACATTTGAAACTTCAGGGACTAAACTTGACATTGAAACACAAAAACAACCTTTCTTTTCATTGTTCATGAGGCACACATTTTAAAATTTTAGTCCCTATTTTTTTTTTCATTTTTGGTCTCTTTGGTTTTTGGATTTTTAGTTTCGGTCCAAAACTTTATTTTGTTCATTTTTTCAATATCTGCGCTTGAGATAGGAGAGAGAACTTTGACGATTGGCCACTTTTTGACAATAAAAAAACACGATCTTGATGTCAATGAGTTTCATTTAATGAGAGGAGTGTTGTTTAGGTGTTTTTGATCCATTATTTTGCTGAAATGAGTAGAAATGAGTTATTTAAGGTTAAAAATGAGTTTAGTGAGGTCTATATGGTGTTTCTTAGATTATATTTGGTTAGTGTTCGATGACAAAAGAAATAGAGATTGTAGGAACAAAAACGTGTTAGGTTAAAGAGACAGAGACAAACATAAAATAAATTCGTCTCTAGTATGGTTTTGGAGTGAATTTCCATGCTCTTCTTAAAGAGAGCGTATTAATAAGATGAAGGGGTTTTAATTAAAGAGATACCTTTTTTATTTTTATTTCAAGTCGTTCATTTTTTTTTTTGGATATTTATTCTAATTACCTTCGGTTTTTATTGAGTCAACAACATAGCTTGGAATGCTATACTTTTTTGTTAAAAAAATATATTCCTATGAAAATAAGGAATTATACTAAAAAATTATTTTGTTTGAGTAGAATTTAAAGAATAATTTCATTTTCATATAATTAGATAAAAAAAACTTGAAGAGCTCATTGCGGCATGAGATTACGTATTTTAATTTGTATTTCTCTCAATTTTTTTAGTTAGTGTTACCAAATTTTTTTTTTTTTATAATTGTTGGTACATATAATTCTAGATTAGTTTTATTAAATGCACACATCAACTTTTCAATTCTCAATTATTTTTTTATGTTAGAAAATGCATTTGATAACGTCTACACATTGTTTTTTTAGGTTAAAAAAGAATTTGATTCGAACCACGGCCAAGTGTGGGCCAACTTACTAGTATTTTCTATTTTTACAAACTACATATGTAAGAAATGTCAAGATATATTTCATATTCTTTAATGTATCACATATGCTCTAGAGTATAACTTTCAATTCAATTCTACATTTATTTGTTTTATAATTTGAATACATTTTCACATATTTTTCTTCTTTTATCTTATATTATATGATTTATATAATTAATTTGAATTGATAAAATTTTTCATTTATACTGTAACCATTATAAAATATGTTACAGTACGTGTTTTGGCCTCTTTCGGCAAAAACCTTGTGCTTCGCCACTGACCCTAAGTGGTCCGTAGATAATGCTTAAAAGCATGGAAGCTGAAGTTGCCTTAACATTAAGCTACTTGTTTCAACCAGGGAAACAAGTAATTAATTTAAGTGAAGTTCCGACAATAAATGGTAAACTTAATTCCATGTTTAAAGGTTAGCCTGTAGTGATTGGTTGTTGGGACTCTCATATGGAAAGTAGTTTTGTCCATTGTAATGGTCTTGCTAGTAATCAGTAGCTTTATAAGTAAATCCATTATTGTTTTTCTGTTTATATAGAGATGCAGTGTGAGCTAGATCATATCATGCACAGTACCTAGCTTAGCTTTGTCATATAAATTGCTCAAAGTGAATGTTGGATATCATATTATCAACATACATATACACATCTGAATATTTAAATTTTTTTGACATCGACTAATTTATCAGGGTAGAACATTCTGCTTGGGAAGTGTAAACAGACGCTTCCCATCCTTGCTTTCTATAAAACATAAAGGAAAAACAATTTTGTAGTTTTGTATATGTGCTTGACTTCTCTGCCCACCTTGTGGAAAGTGATACTATCAATTGTTGTGATGGACGAATATTAATATCTTTTTACTGTGCTCCTAATCTATTTGCCTTATGTTTTTTTTGTTATCAAATTATTCCTGAATGTGTTTTGGGTAAAATGCATCTGTGAATTGTGTACTTGTTCTCCAGGTTGTGGATGATGATAGATATATTTTCGTTTCATCCTTGCTTGGCTTATTGGCTGAATATGGAATCCGGCCCCATGTTGTAAATGCCTCTGCTATTTCTAACAGTGTAAAGGTAACTAATTACATGGATTATATATCTGCAAGAAGTGAACATGGTACTGCAAGACAATGCATGAACTTTCAGGCTGCTCTCATTTATGTTTTTATCTCCCATTGACTTGTTGCCAAAAAAGAAACAAGAAAAAAAGAAACCCTAGAATCAAAGCATGATCTGGATTTATCTTATTCTGATGGGCCATTCCCAGGTACCTTTTTCTTCTATTAAGTTCTTTGGGAAGGCATGAGAAATGCCTTATATTTTGTGTTGGTCCTCGAACAAGTTACACTCTATCCTTGTCTGTGAATCTGTATCATATTTGATCCCATGTATCCTGTAAATATGTACTCTTATGGGAAAGATCTCTAAATGCCTGCATCTAGCTGACATCAGATGGATGGCTTTTATTAAGCATGAGAACAACATTCAAATATCTATCAAATAAAAATTTAACTAATTTTACTTTATTTTTTCTTTATATATATTTTGCAGCTCCTGCATGATCAATTGCAGTGGAAGATTAGAACTTCCTATGTAAGCTATGAGGCATGCTGCAGAAGAGCCGCTTTTGTTTTTGTGTTTTGCCAAATTAAGAACTTGCCATTGTCATTCTTCTATTTGATTAAATTTCAAATGCTTCATTTTATCTAATTTAAGCTAAATGTTCTCATGAGTCCCCGAGGTTCAACCTTTTTTTTTTTTTTTCATTTCCATATGCAAGCATGTATTTAAGTATGTGCATCTTAGACTTGCAGATCCAACCACTCCCTTACCATGCATATACAAAAGCATTTTTTCCTTTACCCATCTTTACATCTCCTGCATCAAATATTTGACTTGAGCATTTTTCCTTGAAAACATTTCTTTTGCTTTGTTCTTAAATTGTTATTTTGGGACTTGGGGTGCTCATTTTTATCAGAGTTTTTCCTGTATCAAGATCTGGTTGTTTTTCGGTTGGTTATGAGTTAAAATAATGTTACACTTGTGATTTACTTTAATCACAGGATATAATCAGAGAGATAGCATCTGTGCTGGGCTCTAAAAATGGAAGCAGTTCTCATGATATAGACAATCCTGTTTCTGGCATCTTGACGGGTCAAACAACTCATCGATCCACGGTATTAGTGGCATGTAATCTACATGTTTTCTGTCTCCTTATTGTCACCTTTTCAGTACACGAGCTTGGCTTTATGATTAAATTATTAATGATTTTTCTCTTATTATTTTGCTCTCTCTTTTTCAATGCAGGGTCACCATGGGACTTCTGCTTCTAATAACCATATAGCTGAACAGCATCTGGAACTGAATGACAATATGCCAAGATTTGTACATGAGACAAATCTTGCTGATAAATCAAGTTTAACACTTCATAATGGGATGCACCAGCTATTAAATAACAACAATTTCCCAGAGTTCTCATTTGATCAAGACAGGTAGGTACAATTTATATAGTTTGGATGTAGTGCATTCAATCCTTTTCATATGGCGGATAATATTGTTGTTAGGTAACTAGCTATAAATCACAACCTATTTTTTCGGTTTAAGATTTGTGAAGCTCTAGAAATTTTTGGAGATTCATTCTATATTGTTCAAGGAGTCATGTTTGGTTAACACAAACTTTCTTAAGTTCTTACAATAGTCATTTTAAATAAATCTGAGTATGTTCTCCCCTCAGCAAAGTTCTCAGAACCAGAATGGTTATTGAAGCAGAAAGGTCAGAGGTGGTTATAAATGTGTAAGAAGTATTGGTACATATTATATCAAGAGAGTTATTATTAAATTAAACTGGAAGCATTTTCTAGGAACTATTCATAGTCTGTAGATCAATTAATTAACGTAAGAAAATTTTTCATGACTTAGGAATCAATATTAGTTTGTGAAGATATATTATGAGTAAAGCAATTTTTTAGATTATGTTATCCTCTATTGGTTGTTTTGGAATGGATAAAGAAGTAAATTAGGAGTTCTCTATATTCATGTTTTCCCTATAATATTTAGTTTAGATTTCTGTTTCTATTTCTATTTCTATTTTCTATGTTAGAAAATAAAATATAAAACCATTTTTGGGGTTTTAACTAATAGATTAAGCTTTTATGTTGAGTGGTTCTTTAACATGGCATTCACGCTTTTGGACCAGTGATCCAAGCTTTGAATCCTACCACTCCCCTTCTCTTGTATTTATATTAATAAAGATAAAATCATTCTTGGGGCTTCACCTCTTAGATTAATTGTTGAGTGATTCTTTGACATGAAGGACTTCATTAATGGAATTATGTGTTTTTTGGTTTAGTTTGTGTCAGGTTAATGGAAACTGATAAATGTTTACATTGATCTTGAAGACAAAATATATACAAGAGGTGGAAACCAAATCAAGGCTGAAATCTCTTGAAATTGGGCTGAAATATTACAATACTTAATAGAGAAAACTAAACAAGGAAAGAGTATTAACTCAGAAATATAACAAAATGTTCACAGCTTACAATCTGCAGAAGATTTGTACATATATTTGTGTTCGTGAGTGTTCTTCGTCATATCTTTTCCCTAAGCACTCTTTTCTTCCGCTGCCTTTATTTCTATTTCTTTCCAACTTCACTCCTACAATAATATCTTAATTTTTCCCTTAAATATCTAATTCCCAAACCTATCACTTCTAAATATTTTGCAGAACACTATCCCAAGTTGTCCACATCATGCTGTCCCATATAAGTTTATTATACCAGAACTTTGCAGGATAGTCATCTTATATTTGATGCTTTACAGATTTTAATGCTTTGGTTCTCTCTTTTCTTGTACAAGAACTAGCAGTATTCTTTTTCTCTTCAGTGATAGGACTTATTGTTATCTGATACTTGCACTACTTTTCTAATTATATATGATTTTGTCACAGGAACGTAGCTGGCCCTCTTTCCAATAGTTTATTTGGAAAAAGTGATATGAATGCGAGAGCAGGAGAGATGGCCAATGAAGTGCCCCATCCTTCCAGCATGAATGATGAGATTGCTTCCTCTGTTTCAGATGGTGAGGATGCTTCTATGTGGAGAAATTTTTTTTATGTTTCTGATAAAACCTAATGGACTTGTTTCATTTTAGATCTCCCTGGCATTGAGGGTTTCCAGATTATCGGTGATGCTACTCCTGGAGAAAAACTCCTTGGATGTGGATTCCCTGTTCGTGGAACTTCTCTTTGCATGTTTCAGGTGATGTGCTTAAGTTTTCTATACAAGAATTGCCATCAATTAAGACATTCCGAATACAACAAATGTTATTTTATCCACACACCAATGGTTTATTCTTTTGTCATATAGTGGGTTCATCATCTTGAGGATGGCACTAGGCAGTACATTGAAGGTAATAAAAAAAATGAAATGCATTTTTGACTTTCCGATAGTGCTCTTATTTAAAGGTTATCTCGTTGATATATCATTTATGATAATATTTGACTCAGGAGCAACAAATCCAGAATATATTGTCACGGCTGATGATGTTGATAAGTTGATTGCTGTCGAGTGCATACCTATGGATGACCAAGGCCGCCAGGTGATTTTTTGACTTAGCATGCATTTCCTAATGTGTGAAAATCCACGTGTAATGTATTGAGCGTAATAATATAGTTTCACAAAAAATACATATATCACTCAAAAAATCCTTTTCTTGCCTTTTTTTTTTGTTTGCTGCTTTATTTGATCTTTTTACTTAATCCGCTTTATTGTTTTCTGGATCTAGTTGAGTTGTTGCACTGAAAATTTTTCAGATTACAAATAAATGTAACTCTTAATATTCTGATTTATTCCAATTTTCTTATGTTGTCAGGGGGAACTGGTGAGGCTTTTTGCTAATGATCAGAACAAAATAAAATGTGGTAAGTGGGTCTGAAATGGATTCATCTCTTTAATATCTTAACATCTTGAAGTACTTAGTATACGAAGTGACTGACCTTTTTTTAATCATATGAAACAAAAGTTTTATGTGTCTATTTTTCGTAGGATGAAGCCGTTTTTTCAAATTATGGTAGATATATGATTTAAGTCCATACATGTTGAAAGTTTGAATTTCAACTGGGTACAGCATTATCCATTTTATCTTCTTCGTTATTTATCATAATGGTCTTACCCGTGTTCAATACATTGTGATAGTGTCAGTTTATATAGCAAATGACCATTTTTTATTATTTCTGCTGATAATTTTGTTGAGATTATAATTTTTCTTTCAGTCGGTGTTATATGTAAGCTGCTGTTGTGAAACTTCTGAATTTTTGTGATTTCCAATCAGCTTCTTTAATGAATGACTCAATCATTGAAGATTGAAAATCAAGTTGCCATGTGCACATTTAGAAGCCTTTTGCTTATATTCGGCATTTATGCATTGTCCTTGTTGACTGAGCATATACTTCTTGCTTGCTCTCACATGTATGTATTGGTCAACAAGGAGAAAGGTGAAAATGTACGTGAATTGATTTAAGAAGCTATGTTTTCTTGGACCCCTGCATGATGCCAATTACCATTACTTATGATTTTTCATCCTTTTTGCAAACTTAACTGGCATGCTAGCATGAATTGAAGATTTGCTTAAGTGTTAATTGTTTATTGATTTTTATATCCAGTCTGCTATATTCTTTCATAACTTTATGATGATCTACTTGTAGACCCAGATATGCAACGGGAGATTGATACTTATATTTCTAAGGGTGAAGCCACATTTAGTGTTCTATTGCTGGTAGGTATGGTTTTGTTTTAACAGAAGTACGTGTATGCGAGACTAGTTTTATGATTTTTTTCTTCTAATGATATGTTATGGTTCTCCCCCTCTCCCTAAAATAAAATATATTCCTATCCTAGATGGTGATTTGGTTGTTGGAAAAGGGATCCCTGGTAGATGAAAGCATACACGTTGTAAGATGTTGAGTTGAAGTAAATTTTTAGGAAACTTCAACGTAGTTACAAATGTTCTGATACTAATTTTACAACATTTTGGTTATTACCAAAAAAAATTAACTTGTCTAATATTTAAACCTTTCATCTCTTTGTTGATTTTTGATTGGGCTAATAGACTTGGGTGCATTTGGAAATTGGATAGAATTGAGGTCCTGCTTTTACTCTTTTGAACTGCTTATATGTTGAAGAACAATATTAAGCTTGTAAATATTAAGGATTCTTCCCCCTTTTTTCTTCTCCAAAATAAATAAATAAATAAAAAAGAAAAACAAAACTTTTTGGAGATTGAGAAGGGGGGGTGCATGCACTTGGAAGCAAACCACATGGATCAATCTTGTTTAGGAGCTAAAACTTGAATCCTCTGGATTATTTATTAATCCATAGTCTCAACAAACTAAAAATTGAAATCCAGAATAATTTGCAGTTTTTTAATTTCTTGTACGGGCAGGATTAGAGCACAATCCAACATGCAATATACACAATAACAATAGCACATACCTGCTAAATCTTAATTCTCTGTTGTGGTGCTTGTTGAATTTTTGTTTTTGAGGCCCATATTGGCCAAAATGTGTAAAGGAAACTCCTTTTTTCAACAGTATGACTCTTTTCCATCACCATGAGCTCTTTACTAAAATCAAGTTTTAAATTAGAAAAAGGAAATGGTGCAAACTTCTGAAAAACAATTATACTCAAGGGTAGCTCTATAACTAAATTTTTATGCATGCTCAATATAATTTCTATTTTCGATGTAATAGAAAATGTTTGTGAGGTTTTTGTCATGTACCTTAACAAGGAGATATTATAGCATGATTTGAGGTATTAGAAGTGCTCCCTCTTAATCCTCCTTTGGATGTACGAGTAGGGATTAGTTGGTACATATAAATACTTCTTACTATCCTTTCTTTTGGATCGTCATTTCCATTAATTGCTTGTAATGAAAACATGGAAATTAGTAAGAAATTAAATGCCTTGTGCTGACCTTTGGCTGCTAGTTTTGTGTGGTGGTAATTCTTCTTTTACTTATCTGCTACAGTTGTTTATTTGGTTCTAAGTGGAAAGCCTTTGGTCATGATTCCTTACTTTTATTGTGTTCCAGGGCTGAGAAGCCAGTAATGGCAACCCCTTGGTAAAACTGTGAAAGCTAACATTATCAAGAATTGTTCTATCATAAGCTATAAAGATAATGACCTGAAATCCAAACCAAACTTTCAATACCCTTTATACAGTTGATAAAGCACCTCAAGGTTTTCTTATGAACAAAAAATTACTGTCTATTTGCTTTATGAATGACACATGGTTAGATCATGTGCTAAAAAAAAAATATTTTAATGTACACAAACCATGCTTATACATTTTATTAGCTATGGATTATTTTGGCTGGTCGATTTCTCCTCTTTTTGCTCCTCTGTGTATGTTGTAAACAACAGATTCTAGAAATTTCCTTTTGATTTAAAATTGTGCGCATTTTCATTCTTCTTAGAGCAATATTTGAGCCAGTCAATGTGCCCTGGATATGGATGTTAAATTGTTATGTTCAATTTCCAATTGGTTGGGCAGTTTAAGATGTTATAGTGCTACTTGATGCTGAGATTTTCTTTGGGGGTGCTGTCTAGATATTTTAAAGGAACAAAATGGGGGTTTTGCTTGTGGGAGGGAGGATATTTGGGTTGGGTTCATTGTGAAGGGTTCTTCGATGATGCTAGGTGAAATTTTGATTGACGCTTGTTAAACTTGCCTTGATTGTAAGATGCCTCATTTTCAACTCTTCAATAATTATGTTGTATCCAGTTCTATGACATCAAATATCTTCTAACAAACTTTTTCTTGTACTCCCTTTTGTAGACGGACTCTTCTGAAAATTGGGATTCAACAACTCTAGTTTTGCGACGTTCTGGGTACCAAATTAAGAGCAACGGAAGGGGAAATGTAGTTATTGCAGAGAAATTTTCAAAGGATTTATCTGTATGTTGTTTTCTTTCAACGCTTTTCCCTTCTGCCTTTTTTTTTCCCCGAGGGTAGCATATTAATTTAGTAATTTGACCATTTCTCTTATACATTTTTGGAGTAACTTTGGGCCTTTTGCTACATAAATTTCATTCTATGTACTTAACTATCCATTGAGCCAATTTATATAACTATTTTCTTTTTTAAAGAGTACCATGAAGATGACAAATCTTTGCAAATATATATATATATGTGTGTGTGTGTGTGTGTGTGTTAAGCATGGTCGTATTTGTGTTATCATTTTGGAATAAATCTTTATTGTACTTGCAGATCTTCATTAAAAAACTAAGTATTCTGCATTGAAAGTTTATTCTCCTGTGCATATGGCTTTGTATATTATTTTATATCTTTTTCACTCTGCAGATAAAAATCCCTGCTGGACTCTCAACGCAATTTGTTTTAACATGTTCCAATGGATCTTCTCATCCTCTCAGTACATATGATGTTCGGTAATTACTACCTTATGTTAGATTTTCTATATTATGTTGATTTTAATGTAATTTCCATGCTACTTGTTTCAAATGGATTGCTATTATTTTGGCTCAGCATCAGAAAATGTAAAGCTGATAGGTGGGATGTTGACCAGAAAGATAGTAAATTCCTTAAGAAGCCCTTAGACCTGGCAGGTTTATTAGATTATTGGAAGTGGTTTCTGACTTTCCTCTATGGAGATATAGAATGAAGGCAATACCGCCTCCTTTACAATAACTCCTACTTACCCCAGTTACTCCTCCCATGTTCATAAAGTTCAGATTGCCATTAGAGTAGAATTAGAGGAAGTAGCTGTAGAGAGATGTGATAAAGCCTCATTAATTCCCAGCTAGCACTGTGGACTTCAAACTTGCCTCGCCAAGTGTTTCATGACTTGCTACATGTATTCAGTCCTTAAATGTTAGTTCAACTTGATGGAATGTCAACATTTTAGTAGTTTGTGAAACAAAACAACTAGGTTAATACTTTTGCTATTGGAAATGCTAGTATTATTAATAAAACCATTTCTTTTGATTTGATGATCAATATAAATAATCTAACATAATGAGATATGCCATTGGGAAATGATTAACAAATAAAGAAGTTACACTAAATATCCATAGAACAAATGTGGCAACTAACCAGTGAACTGTGGATCTCTGAATTCTTAAATGATTAGTCAAGCATAAGAAAAATTGAAAGCCACATCAGTTTGTATGAAAATTTTGTATGGTATTTAGTTGTTTTTATTGCATTACTCTATACAATAAATTGACAAAAAGGAAAATGATGACCTTATGGCGACAATGGCAATTATGGATGATCCACAATGGATTTTACATATTTTATTTTAGAGAGAATGTGGAAATCAATTATACATACTTTCATTTCTTTATTTGTGTGAGTTTAGGAGTTTGGGTTCTTATATTCAAGCACCTATTCTTTATTCTAAAGATTTTGGTTGATAATTAAAACTTAATCAATTCTTAACTTCTCTTTGGTTCAACTCTCCTCCTCCTCCTTTAATCTCTTCACATTCTTCCTGAATTTTCCTCTTTATCCTATGTTGCACAGACAATAACCCTATGCTTTAATCTTTGTGCTGCCTCCATATATTGTAATTCTCATAAATAACTATGTGATATAA
>Ga0325410_1004597_pt1 | contig 15397 bp, 13 predicted proteins | sample PopdelMetagenome_16_FD_206182 | JGI IMG/M metagenome (GOLD analysis project Ga0325410, IMG submission 206182) | Populus deltoides microbial communities from Bellville, Georgia, United States - Xylem-PdIQD-R3 | ecosystem: Host-associated > Plants > Phyllosphere > Stem > Wood/Secondary xylem...
ACGTTTAAAACCCTAAGGGGGGACCTGGGTGGAAGCCCGGTGATGGGTGGACTGGGAGGCCCAAAAGGGACAGTATCTGACAGGGTGATCTTGAATTTTTATAGAAAGATTAATTGAAAAACCAGTGTTAATTTTAATTAGAAATTCTGTAATTTATGTTTGATGTTAACGGATGAATTAATGCCCGGTAATTGGACAGATAAATTAGTACTGGTAATTGGGCGGATGAATTAATGCCCGGTAATTGAGTGAATTAATGCCCAGTAATTGGGCGGATAATTTAGGCCCGGTAATTGGGCGGATGAATTAATGCCCGGTAATTGAGAGTGAATTAATGCCCGGTAATTAGGCGGATAAATTAATACCAGTAATTGGGCGGATGAATTAATGCCCGGTAACTGGGCGGATAATTTAGTACCGGTAATTGGGCAGATGAATTAATGCTCAGTAATTGGGCGGATGAATTAATGCCTGGTAATTGAGTGAATTAATGCCCAGTAATTGGGCGGATAATTTAGTACCGGTAATTGGGCGGATGAATTAATGCCCGGTAATTGAGAGTGAATTAGTACTGGTAATTGAGCAGATGAATTAATGCCCGGTAATTAAGAATGAATTAGTATCGGTACTTAAGTGAATTAATGCCCGGTAATTGGGCGGATAATTTAGTACCGGTAATTGGGCGGATGAATTAATGCCCGGTAATTAAGAGTGAATTAGTACTGGTAATTGGACAGATGAATTAATGCCCGGTAATTGAGAATGAATTAGTACCGATACTTAAGTGAATAAATTAGTGTCCCTAATGAGGGAGCAATACCCCGTTAAACGGCTAAGATTGGAATTTAAGTGAATGAATATGGAGGTGTAAGTTATTAATGTTTCATAATAAAGTGTGTGTGTGTGTGTGTAGTGAAATGATACATTGCATTTATTGATAAAATGTTAATCTTATTTTCAGGACCCTCGCAGCAGTAGAATAGATCCTGCTTGAATATATGCTACTTTTGTGTATTTATTTTGATCAACATGTATTTTGAGAATTATGAATGATGTAAAAGAGTTGAATGAACCTTTATATTTGTAGGACAAAACTTTTATATGTAATTAATGTGTATGCCATACTTAAGAATATCTTTATGTTAAATTAAGTATTTGTATTCTATCATAGTTGTTTATATGATTAGGAATGTTAGGTTGATAAAATAATGGGGGTGTTACATTCATAATCTAAGTTTTTACTATTTTTATATATATAATTATTATTAATTGCATCATGATTATTGAACAATACCTGTTTTTTTTGTGATGCGTTGTTTGGGGAAGAGGTCCAAGATGATTGGACTATGATTATGATATGAGTTGTGACTGGAATGAAGATGTCAATAACTTGGTATAGTCCCATTACAAGGGAAACTCTGCCGAATTTAAAAAAAAAATTACACTGCATAAAATTTTACACTTTTAAATAATTATGTTTTTTTTGGGTTGTGACATTTTAGTATCAGAGCCGAGGACGGCTCGTCTTAAGGTGGGGGGATTGTAAGATCCCACATCGGAAGCGAGCGTCCAGAGCCAGGGCCTTATAAGTGCATGCTCACCTTGACTAGTAAGACGCGTTTAAAACCCTGATGGGGGACTTGGGTGGAAGTCCTGGGAATGGGTGGACTGCGAGGCCTAAAGGGGACAGTATTGACAGGGTGAGTGTGTTGCGCTACTCTGAAAGACGCGTTTTGGGGCCACATGTGGCTACTATGAACAAACTCGTGAGGGGGACCTGGGTGGAAGCCCTGGACATGGGTGGACTGGGAGGCCCAAAGCGGATAATATCTTGCTAGTGAGGTGGGGTGTTACATATTGGCTAGAGGCACCCTTCGTAATAGATGATCACATAAAGTATCTTTATCAATTGAGCCTTCATGATTGGTGATAGATGTCCTATCTATCAAAAAATTAGTCAACATTGCTATATCTTTAAGTGTTGGTGTCATCTTACCAACACGTAGATAGAAGGTGTGCATTTCGTGTCTCCATCACTCAACCAATGTTGTAATTAATGGATGGTCAAAATATATGCGACACGACTAGCTGATCTCAGAAGAACCAGCCTTGATAATATATGGATGCACACAATCATGCAACTTCATCAATGCATGTTGTCTAAGTGTGACCAAAACACCGCCATGAAAACCAAACAACTTAGTTAAATCATCAATTAATATCGTTAAAATTGTAATAATTAAAATTTTTAATTAAAATATTCATCTTACCTCTTCGCTCCAAATATGATCTGAACGATGCTAATTCTGCATATATAAAGCCGGCATATCATCATGATATGCATAAAAACAAGGTGGCCATGTTTGCCTACACTTTTAAAAGAGGTCAAACCTCCTCTAATCTGAACCATGTCTATCTTGAGATCGTATATAAAAAAATTATTAGCATTTGCAATATAATTGAACATATATATAGTTAAATTAAAAACAATAATTGAAGTTGATGTAGTTTAAAACAAATAAAAAATAATATACATTGTTTAGTTTCACAAGTTTTTATGTTATGACTTCTTTGGTCGTACATGCCACATCTATTTAGTGAGTGCCCCTCTCGAGCATCCATCTCATTATGTAAACGAGTGGATTTTCTTCAACCCTTATACATCTTTCATTTAGTTGGACATCCATACATCTGGACTAGTTTATGTAGGCCACAATAACGTATTAGGCAAAGGTTAAAAACAAGGACTATATGCATTTTGTACAACAAGTTAGAGTAAAAATCATCACCAAATTGTACATGGTCCACATTTTATAAAGTGTAACATGCAATTAAGTTTGAACATGGTCGATGATACAAATGTCATTTACCAAGTATAAGTTACTTTATTGATGTTAATAGTTTCTCGCACTTTTTTTATAACATCAACTGTTAGAGGTGTCTCAAACTAAAACATACCACATTTAAGATTAAATATAGATATCAAATGTATTTAAAAGTTTTTGCATCAGTAAGTATTTCAATTATAACCTTTGGAGGCCACAACATATCACAATTAAAAAATTCTTCAACTTTATCTTTATGCTCCACAAAACATTATTACACTTGAAAAATATTATTTGCATTATAGCCAAAACAAGCAATCCACAGATAATTTTTAAAACATTATTAAAATCTTTGACAAGTTCGTGGTTATATTGCCATAACAAAGACCATCATTATCATAAGATAATGCCCACTTTTCTTTAGGTTCAATATTTAGCCATACTCTGATTGCATCATCAGTCTTCACTAACTCCTCATGTAAAATGTTAAGCTCGTGTTTAGAAGGATTTGTACACATCTTATGCAATATATTTTTCAATGTAACATTTTTGAACTTTGTTTTGAAGTTACTTACAAAGTGTCATGAACAATATCAATAATATCCAATAAGCTCGGGAAAAATTTGTGCCATAGAACTCTTTATCGCCGCATGTCTATCCAATATAATACACAACCCCGTTCGCCCAAAACCAATTCCAATTACTATTTGTTTCTTTTTATAATAGTAAAACACAACAGATAAACTCTATTATTCATATCATACACAAGTACAACCTACAACTTAGCCTTGTACTTACCATAAAGGCGAGTATTGTCAATACTAATTAGAGGAGAACAATATTGAAACCTATTAATTAAAGCATTGAATGCCCAAAATGCTCTCCTAAATGTTGCCTTATTACTATCTACCATTTTATGATCCCGAGTGATAGTTGTTTCCGGATTTGAATCTTTGATGGCCAATAGAGTTTTAGGTAGGTTTTGAAATGACTCTTCGTATGTGCTAAATAATCTCTCTAATATTTTCTGTTTGGCCATCCATGCCTTCCAATAAGATACTTCATGTCCACAATCCCTCTCCATAGTATCCTGAATCATTGCAACACTCGTACTTAACTCCTTCTTCATAATTGCCAATATCACCTCAGCAATTAGATCTGAGTTAATCTGGCGAAGACATTGCAAAATAAGAGGGTTTCAACATGTGTGTGACCCTTTTGATTTTAAAGTTTCCTATGAATTAGACCTTTGATGATACTTCTCACACAAATACCATCTACAAACTGGTTCTTGAATACATTACAACTGAATATATGAATTTATTAAATGATGGACCTTTTACTGCAAATAATTTTTTTTATATGCCACCTCTTTACTGCATTAGCACATTCAAACTTGTCTTTAAATGTTTTCCTAACCTCCAATTCATTAACTAATGAGCTTAAATGCGTATGACTATCAGCCTAATCAGGGGCGGAGGCAAGGGGGGCAAGCAGGGGCCCGAGCCCCCCCTCCCCCAAAACATTTTAAATTTTCTCGGTAATTAATTGTGAGCTAGGTAATTAATTGTGAGCTGGAGGTATCATATTTTTTTATTTTAAAAAGGTAGCCTTGTTAATCGTAATTAAATGTAACTTTACTTTTGATTTTTTATTTACTCTTGACCAATGTGGAAAGAAAAAAATATAAGGTCATTATTTTGTGTAGCCCTAATATAAATATTGTAGCGAATAAAAACACAAATCACGAGTAAAATTTTTCTATAAAAAGATTGAAGCAGAGCCACCAATTAATTTATCTTTCATCAAATAAAATAAGGTAACTTAAATTTAAAATATATTTTTGTTTTGTTTTGAGATGTTTGTTAATAATTTGATGAGGTTTTTTTATAATTCCATCATTTTTGCTTATTTTTTTCTCAGATCTGCTAGTTCTATCAATTGTTTTTTGAATTCTTGTTATGAAGATTTTTTTAATTAATTAGATATATTTTATTGGTTTGTTTTGATTATACTTTAGATTTTTTTTTTAGATTTTGTTTTAAATAGAGCCACCAAAATTATCATTTTTTTCTCACGATATATGTTTTGATTTTAAAACATGTCATCCAATCATGTACCCAATCATCCAAAGTTAAAGAACATGTCATCGATTGCTAATTTATGTCAAGGATTGGTTGAAACAGAAAAATCAACAATTTATCCACTAATTGACAAGTTGATTCAACTTATTTTGATTTTTCCTGTTTCGACAACAACTACTGAACAAATATTATATATTGTTATATTAATTTTGGCCCCCTAATAAGTAATCCTAGGTCCGCCCCTGAGCCTAATCATTACATCGATGTTGGTGATCTGTACTAACAACCTTAAATTCAGGAGCAGGAGATGCCATGTACTGTGTAACAAGTTTAACTAACTTAACATCCCTATCATCCCCATCTTCCTCATCAATAACAACTCTATTAATGTGATGTTCATTTTCGTCATCGCTTGGTTTGTCATCACATAACAATATGGAACAAATGTCATGCTTAACTGAGGTTCTATATTAACAATTTCCTACACCGAAACTTGTCCACTAACATTGCCACCTAACCTAGATGTACCAACTATTTCTGACGCCTATGTGGTTCTCTGAGACTTACTTGAAAACCAAGTTAACTCCGTACTAGAATAGGTATACTATTCAAATAGAGCCTCGATATATTAATCTCATTAATTCTCGCAAACCCAAACATTGAATTCACACTCCCGTCATTATATATTGGTACACCGACATAACGAGCTTGACTAACCTCGGTTTACAACATCCTCCAAGTAATTTCAACTTTTATTTTAAACATATTTTAGCCAAGTCGATCACATAACATTTTTGATAATTCGTTAAGGAACATGTTTGATGTAGCAATTATAAATTCATGGCTTCCTCCATTATAAGTGATACTATTTTCGATACCGACAATGATACTACAATGGAAGCATAATATTCTTAAATTATCAAATATTCTGTCAAATAACACAACAAAATACATTTCTAATTTATTAATATATTGAGGTTAATCAAAGTGGATCAATTATCAACTAAAGATATATCTAATTAACCTAATCCATAATTTAATCCAAATCAACACTAACATTTCAAACACATAATTTTGTTAATTTACAATCAATAACAACCTAAAATAATTGATTATTTAACAAAAATAACCTAACTATCAACTAAAAATAATATATCTAATTAACCTAATACATAATTTAACCTAAATCAACACTAATATTTATTCTTTATAATTTTGTTAATTAACTAAATAACATAGTTGATACTAATTAAACATAAATTAATTCTAATCAACCCAATTCCTAATTCAAAACCCTAACATTTAATAAAATCAAATTAACACTAATTAAACATAAATTACATGAAATTAATTAAGGGGAAGTGTTCAATATATCTCTAGAAGTAAAATGTGGCTTGTGAGGGTGATTGGCCTGAATGTGGCTTCCTAGCGCTAGTAGAGAGAGAAAGAGAGAGGTTACCGCGGGTAGAGCTAGAGAGAGATATGAGTGATGCAGAAAAAGATGTGTGTTTTAGGGCTGCTTGGAGTGTTTTTGGTGGTGGGGAGAGAGAAATCCAGTTGGTGGTTAGAGGGTAGGAGCGAGAAATAAAAAGAGAGAAGGAAAAGAGAGAAAGAGAATGAAAGGGATCTACAATGTTTAAAATTCGAGACGAGTCGCAGATAGTATCTGTAACTCATTAAAATATGCTACTTTTCTAATTATTTTTTCAACTATATTACTTTACTAATTTTTTTATCCGTGTTAGAAGGAAAACTCAATTCTATGCTACAACAAAAACTATCCAGGTTTCTTAAAGTGCTGTTTGTTTTTGCGTTTTAAAAGCGCTTTTGAAAAAAACAATTTTTTTTATTTTTTTTTTTATTTTAAATTAATATTTTTTGATTTTTTTAGATCATTTTGATGCGCTGATATCAATTTTTTTTTAAAAAAATAAAAAAACTATATTTTGATGCAAATCCGAGTAAAATACTTTGAAAAACAACCGCAACCACACTTCCAAATAGGCTCCAAACCTGATTTGTCTTTTTTTTATTAAATAACATTAACATGGGTTAACCCAACCGCTCCAGCTTATAACCATAGTCGAGTTTGGAGCCCGTTTGGAAACGCGGGCCAACCCACGTTTTAAAAAAATTCATTTTTTTTTGCTAAAAATTAATTTTTTTTGTGTGTTTTGAATTGTTTTGATGTGTTGATCTTAAAATAATTTTTAAAAAATAAAAAAAATATCATTTTAATATATTTTAATACAAAAAACACTTTAAAAAATAATCAAAATTACACTTCCAATCAGTATTTTAATAACATTCGAGGAAGACCAGTTATTATAATTTGAAGTTAGTGGGTTCGGGTTTGGTAAAGACAGGGTGAGTGAGAGGAATTGGGCCAAGCTGGATTGGGTTGCCGAACTGCGTGTCAGGCAGCCAGTGTTTTCTCCTCGCTCTAACTGCAAAAACAAGAAAGAAAAAAAAAACAACATTTATATTTTCGTCGCGGTAGTCAATTTCATAGACAGCAACCTCAGCAAGAAACCGACCTTCTCAAGTCCTTCCTTAACCATAGTTACTTTTTACTTGTATACTCTATCCATTACCCATCTAACACCTCTAATCTCAAATCATTAACGATCACCAAAGCAAGAAATGGCGATGCTCTTTCTGCTTCTCTTGTTCTCTTCTTCTTTGATTTCTGGTTTCACTTACGGGTAATTTACTCCCGCCACTCACCTTTCTTTTTCTTCTTTTCAATTCTCTGATCATCTTTTTATTTTTATTTTTATAATTTGCTAAATTAACAAGATTCGCAAGTGATTAAGAAGTTGTGTTGTGATTTGTTGGGCAGTGCAAAGCATGAGAAAGAGTACTGTGCCATGTATGATATCTGTGGAGCACGCAGTGATGGCAAAGTTCTCAATTGCCCCTTTCCTACCTCTTCTGTCAAGGTTGGTTGTTGTTGTTGTTATTATTATTAGTAATCCCCCTTTTCTGCATTTTTAGTTGTATTTAAGTAAATAAAATTATGGGATATTGATTATTTAATTATTTATTGGTTTGATGTGTGCAGCCTGATGACTATTTCTCTGCTAAGATTCAAAGCTTGTGTCCTGCAATTAGTGGAAATGTTTGTTGTACTGAGACTCAATTTGACACTTTGCGAGCTCAGGTCCAACAAGTAAGACCCACCCTCCCCCTCTCAAGATTATTACATTATAGGATGCTGTTCTTTTATGGTTTTTCTTTCTTGTTTTATAGCTTTTTTAAGGACTGATCCAGTTTAGTTCAGAGCATTGGACAAGCTTTTTTTTTTTGTTTGCTTCATGGTATTTGTCTTGGGGAATGATGTGGAATGCATAATGCAATCTATTTGCAGGCAATTCCTTTGCTTGTAGGCTGCCCAGCTTGCTTGAGGAACTTCTTAAATCTTTTTTGTGAGCTATCTTGTTCACCCAATCAAAGTCTTTTCATCAATGTCACTTCTATTTCTGAGGTTAGCACGACCCTATTGATCTGTTATAATTTAATATTTCGTTTCATCAAGGCACCATATACTCGCTCCCCCCCCCCCCTTTTTTTTTCTTTTTCAGAATTAAGTTTTAAACAATTTTCTCATTTTTCAATAGCCATCTTCTTGTTTTTTTGTTCAAGGTTAATGGCAATCTCACTGTGGATGGTATTGCCTATTATGTAACCGATGATTTTGGAGAAAGGCTCTATGACTCCTGCAAGGATGTAAAATTTGGGACTATGAATACACGAGCAATAGATTTTGTTGGTGGTGGTGCCAATAATTTTAAAGGTGACCTGCTATCTTGTGAATTGATGTTTGAACATTTAATGCAGTCTTTTGCTATTGCTTCATTGCCAGTAAAATTGGTATATTTACCACTATGTGCTTTTGACCTCTAGATGACTGTTCCCTTTGATACATTAAAAGGTCCCCGCCAAAGAAAATGCTCCTTGCTGCATTAGTTTCTGTCATTTTTTAATGTAGAACATCTGTCTCTGTTGCTATCCAATATTATTTTAATTCTTTTTCTACTTTCTGTTCTTGTAGAATGGTTTGCATTTATTGGTCAGAAGGCACCCCCTGGGTTTCCTGGTTCACCTTATGAAATTGATTTTAAGTCAACTATTCTCGATTCATCAAAAATGGTCCCTATGAATGTCTCTGCTTATTCATGTGGAGACACTTCACTGGGATGCTCTTGTGGTGATTGCCCTTTAGCTCCAGCGTGCTCTAGTTCAGAGCCACCTTCTCCGCCCAAGAAAGAATCCTGTCTGATTAGAATTGGGCCTCTCAAGGTAAGGAAATGCTGTGACTTAGTTTCTTTTGTTTTGGTTGTTCTTTCTGTTCTGTGGTTAGACCATATTTTGTCATGTCAATGACTGAGATGTCTTGGAATAGTATGGAAAGTGACAGACCTGCATTGTTGTATATAATTTACTTGGTTTTCTCGAATTATGCTTGCAGGTTAAATGTCTTGATTTCTCTGTAGCAATCTTGTACATCATATTGGTTTTTGCATTTCTGGGATGGGCTTCTCTTAATCGGACAAGAGAAAGAAGAGCTGCAGCCAGCAAAGAACCATTGTTGAGTTCGATTGATGAGGTTGAAGCTGATTCTACTGAAATCCAAAAGGATGGAAAGGTAGATAAACTTCTTGATTCTTCTCATCCAATTTCCCTTCTTTTCTATAGTATTGGTTGGTCTAATAAAATAGCACATCTCTCATTTAGAGTGAGACATTTTCTCATTGGTCAAGAGTTTGCATGGGTTTTCTCTTTCTGGTATATGTGGTCATGGCATGGTCAGCTTTCACTTTTTGCTGTATTTAGTGGTCTTGTTAGATTGATTGCATAAAAACTAGCAAAACTTCCATTACTTCGAGGACCCACCTTCCTTTCTTTTAAATCTTACACTCCCATTTCCTTGTAGGGTATAAAATCTACTTCCTTATGATTGTCTGAAACTGAGATCTTCAGCAATTGATTTTTTATTTTTGATTTTTGATTCATCTACACTCATGTCTTGAGTTTTCTAGGCATGCAATGCTAGTGGTCCTGGATCTTAATACATATGGGGGAACTTCTTTTTTTATTTTTTTAATCTTTTGTAAACTCCTTTCTTTTCTACTAACTAATGTTCTTAACTTCATTCCAAAATCTTTATTTTATCATGTATTTCTTCTTAGATGGAGCCAATCTCTGTCATTCATCTATCAAATAATAAACCATTGTACCTTTTCGTAGCTTTAACCTCATCCCTCTCTATCACCCTGCTCTCCTTCTCGTGCCTTAAGGTCTGCTAATGTACTCATCAGTTGCTGTATTTAGTAGACTTTGATCATGTGAATATTTAGTGGCGCAGTGACAAGGGCTCAAGTTGAAGTGCTGGGTGTGAATATGTGTTGATGTCTCATCTGTTTGATCGCCATGGACACATTTGTGAAGTGCTCGTTATTGGGGTATTTTGATGTGGTAGAAAGGCTATTTTTTGTGGGTTGGCAGCAAAAGTTTTGATTGAAATGTTTTAGAATGCTGGAAATTGTCATTTGAGGCTTTGAGAAGCAGACTTGATAGGTGTTGCTAAAGATTACATGCTTCTCTATGTTTTTTCGAAATGTGTTTCTTCTAGTCTCACTGGTGCTTGTCCTACATTTCTCCTTGCTGTATGCCTGGCTATTTCTTTTTTTCCCCATGTGATTGGTATTAAAGGACTAATTGACTACATGCTGAATAACAGGTGCCTCGGTTGATAAATAGGTTCCAACTAGATGGTGTTCAAAGACATATGTCAAGCTTTTACAGGTTGAATGCTACAATGCTTGAACCATGTGTTTACATGAAATATTCTGATAAATTCATAAGCTTTCATAAGCTTACATGAAATATTCTGATAAATTCTCATGCTTCATCCAGGAATTATGGAAAATGGGTTGCTAGAAATCCTACTCTTGTCCTCTGTTCATCAGTTGCAGTTGTTCTTGTGCTTTGTATAGGATTAATCTGTTTTAAGGTGGAGACCCGGCCCGAGAAGGTATCCCACTGAAATCTATTCGTTTCGTATTTTTCTAGAGAATTTTCCTTTTGGTGTACACTTAACTCTGCACAAGTCAATCAAGTAATGTTCATCGATATAGCATTGCCACATGCTTATCTCTCTTTTATAAATTAATTATGACAAATATAATTTTGTAGTTGTGGGTAGGTCCTGGGAGTAAGGCAGCAGAAGAGAAACATTTTTTTGACAGCCACCTTGCCCCCTTCTACAGAATTGAACAGGTTTCATTACTGCTTTTAATATTTCTCTCTTTGATTTAATTTCTCATGATTTAATTGCCATGATGTATGCTTCTCTTCAATGTGAGGAAAAAATAAAGAAAAAGTCAATCACAACCAGGATGCTTGTTGTTTTTCCCTTTCACTCACATTTCTTAGCAACATCTGGGAACAAAAATAGAAGAACATTCATAAAAATATTTAAGAGGTCAAGGAATTTCCATGTGATCAGAAGTTTTAAAATGTGGCTTGCAGAATGATAGTTGCCAGCCAGATGACATACTATAATTATTGTGTATAAGCATATTTTTTTGGTCAGACATTACATACACCATTTCTTTTTCCATGTGTTCATTTGTTTAATGCTTTTTTTATTAGAGAATATCTTGTTAGGTTAGTCTATGCTCCTGTAATATCCCAATGATTTTTTGTTCCTCTTATTTAATTTATTGGAAAACAAATTGGCAACTAGAATTTGGTTGAATAAAAATGTAATTGGGATGAAAAGATTTTTGGGAAGTTAAATAAGGACGAAAAAGGGCATTGATTGAAAATAATTGAGACATCTTGATCAAAATATTTTTAGTAAGCTAAATCTATTGAAATATCGAATGCCATTTCTTTGTGTTTGCACTGTAAAGATAATGAGGCTGGATTTTTGTTTTGTGACGGCTTATCAATGAGAGAGATTTCAGTATAATTGAATCACAACTGTCACAACTTTAGCTACTGGATTTAGGTTGATATTAATGTATGTCTATTCTTTTCCTTTCAACCCCACTCACACTCTGAAAGCTTTCCTGTTTCAAAGTTTGCTGTTTCTTCATTCTTGTTTGATGGAAATTAATATGTACAGATGTCCTCTTTCTCTGATTATTCTCCTCCCCCTCCTATAGGATGGGATGTTCTAATGTACTTTTATATAAAACGCTTGACGTGTCAATATTTGTGTGTGTCAGCTTATATTAGCAACCTTGCCAGATTCGAAGAATGACAAGAGAAACAGTATTGTCACAGATGAAAATATCCAGTTACTATTTGAAATACAGAAGAAGGTATTCTGAGTTTCCAATATGTGAAAAAGTTGAAAGTTTTTAATCTAAAAAAGTATTCCTTTACTTTCTTTTAAATGAACAGGGTGGGTATACGCCCTTTTGTGCTCTCTTAGTAAGAGCTTTGATACCATCTCTTTCTTTGACTCTTTACCAGGTCGATGGAATTCGTGCAAATTATTCAGGCTCAGTTGTATCTCTGACAGACATTTGCTTGAAGCCTCTTGGCGATGATTGTGCCACTCAAAGCTTGCTACAGGTTTTATTACATTTTCCTGCATCCGTATATCGTTTGCATCTTGAAGGGTGAAACTCATATGCATTTTGTCCTCATCTTGTATAAGTGACAAACCAGGGTTGGTGGGGAAGTCTTTGTCAGGCTTAGGGTATTGCCTATCTTTTTTTAGTGCAATTGTGGATGTTGAAATTTACATGCTTTGTGTCTTCTCAAGATTTAAACAAGTTAATTAGCATGGTAGTATTTACTTTTCAAGTATTTACATCATTTCTTTTTTTCCTTTCTTGATAGTATTTTAAAATGGACCCTGAAAATTATGATGACTATGGAGGAGTGGAACATGCTGAGTATTGCTTTCAGGTAATTCAATGACCCCCTTGCACTTGAAATTTAGATATTTATGGAAAAACTTTTAGTGATCTGTGGTTATTTGATCGGTGCATTTATCTTCTTTAACTAAAATACTTTGAATTATATTTGTATCTGCTTATCTTTTCCTAGAGATATTGGAAGAAGAGACAAGTTTGTTGCTAAGAAAACAAAAGAGAGATGTGAAGAATGAAATTCAAAGAATAAATCATCTTTGTAATCCTCAATTTTTTATTTTTCAAAAATGTGCATAGAATAATTCTGCACTTTCCCTAATGCCCACGGATAAAAACTAACCAATAAGTTATTACATATGCTGAAAGAAAAGATGTGGATGTTACTTCTAATGTCGCAATCCACTATCATTTTGGATGAAATATTTTTGGCTGAATGTAATTATCTCAGAGTCAATTCATCATCCGTTGTGTCTCCACTTAGCTTCTTCATAGTCAAAACTCATGTCAAAAAACTTTTTCATGGTTGGCACATCTTTGAGAAGCAAGGTCATTTGTTGAAATGGTCAGTTTAGGACCTAGTTTTTCTGTATTGCAGATTTTGTGATTTTTCTAACCATTGGATGCATATTGACTTTCATGGCCTGCATTTTTCCACTTCCAGCATTATACTACTGCAGACACTTGTATGAGTGCATTCAAAGCCCCTCTTGACCCTAGCACTGCCTTAGGAGGATTTTCTGGGAACAACTATTCTGAGGTAAGGTGTTCAATCTTAGCACAAGAATATGACTCCGTGCTAACACTTTGATGTCATTTTTCAATTCAGGCATCTGCATTTGTCGTTACCTACCCAGTTAATAATGCAATTGATGAAGCAGGCAATGGAAAGGCTGTGGCATGGGAAAAAGCTTTCATTCGGTTAGTGAAGGTTAGTGGCGGTTTGAGCACTGCATTTTCTTTCTTTTTGCTCATTTACAGATTTTGCATTCCTTCTGTGTGAGATTCACATTGATGTTATTCAGGAAATTTATTCTCATTTCTATTGTGATTAAGAAGTTTCTATGCAATATCATGTTATTGAACTCCCATGTCATATAATCTTGGAGCATTGCAAATGCTGTCATGGAAGTATAATTTTCCTCATGGATTTAAAAGTATGTTATTAAGAATATACATTCCATGTACACACGTGAGAATTGGCCTAAATATTGTAGTCTTGCTGGATTGAGGCAGTAGAATGAGAACTGGGTAAGCAGGGCTAGAGCCTAGAAATTTATGTGCAGTTAGTGGAGGTTCTGTTTTGCTTTCATTAGTAGCAGTATGCATTTTGTATGATTTATCTGTATTATAACTTCAACCAATCCTATTGGCAGGAAGAGCTGCTGCCCATGGTGCAGTCTAGCAATCTTACACTTTCATACTCAAGCGAAAGCTCAATTGAGGAAGAATTGAAAAGAGAAAGTACTGCAGATATTATAACTATAGCAGTAAGTCATTGGAGAATTTATGCTTTCATTTGAAAAAGCCACTGATCTAGTAAATAAGTTGTGTCATTTGAGCATTGCCTTTGTTATTGATCTTAAGTTTGAAACTTATAACGTCCCTTTGCCCCTCCTCTTGTCCAACTTACTTTCAGGTGAGCTATGTTGTAATGTTTGCTTATGTTTCTGTGACATTGGGGGATGCATCACGCTTGTCTACCTTCTTTCTCTCATCCAAGGTATGATTTTACAATTGCTTTAAATTGTCATGCTTTATATGTTAAATGCATGGCTAAGTAGTCCTTGTATGAGAAATGCGGTTATGATTTCTCTAGAAACTCACTACATGATGAAATGGTTCCAGGTATTGCTTGGTCTTTCAGGAGTTGTTCTTGTTATGCTTTCTGTCCTTGGATCTGTTGGATTTTTCAGTGCAGTTGGAGTCAAATCTACATTAATAATAATGGAAGTCATTCCTTTCCTGGTTTTGGCGGTAAGTTCAGTTCTAGCAGCCAATGTTGTGTTAGTACTGTATTTTTTCCAGTGGAGTTGCATCTGATTTTGATCTGTGTCAGGTTGGAGTGGATAACATGTGTATATTGGTGCATGCTGTGAAGCGCCAATCAATTGAGTTAGCTATAGAGGAGAGAATAAGTAATGCACTGCATGAAGTTGGCCCATCAATTACACTTGCTAGTTTGTCTGAGATTCTGGCATTTGCTGTTGGAAGTTTTATTCCTATGCCAGCATGCCGTGTTTTCTCCATGTTTGCAGGTCCGAATGTTTTCACCTGTGGTTGATTCACCATGGAATTTCATTTGTTCCCTCTGATTTTGACATTTTCTGCCTGCTTATCTGTAGCTTTGGCTGTTCTATTGGACTTTCTTCTTCAAGTCACAGCTTTTGTTGCATTGATTGCATTTGACTGTCGGAGAGCTGAGGATAACAGGATTGACTGTTTCCCGTGCATCAAAGTTCCTTCATCACCTGGAGGATCTAATGAAGGTATTTAGTGGAGCATTCATTCTAGTTTGGGTTCTGTACTTGCCAAGTTCAGTGTTGAAATATACACTATATTTTTAGAATTACAATCTTTTCAGTGTTTTGCATAT
>Ga0325410_1004599_pt1 | contig 15394 bp, 3 predicted proteins | sample PopdelMetagenome_16_FD_206182 | JGI IMG/M metagenome (GOLD analysis project Ga0325410, IMG submission 206182) | Populus deltoides microbial communities from Bellville, Georgia, United States - Xylem-PdIQD-R3 | ecosystem: Host-associated > Plants > Phyllosphere > Stem > Wood/Secondary xylem...
TGTTATTAAATTTCGTATGTGATGACATTGCACATAGTTTAATGGAATAATAAAAAATATTTGATATCAATATTATTTATTTCATGATATAATAACAATAGTTAAATCTACAACATTTAAATTAAAAATTATTAATATTAATATATATATATATATATATTAATTATTTTATAACCTCAATTTGAAAAACATTTTTTTAATCAAAGACATTAAACTACTTTTTGTTCAACCTCAATTCCAACCACAGTTTTAACCAAACATATATTTTTCCAAACCAACCTCAACTAAAAGTACTTTTTATAAAACAATTTTTTTAAAACCACAACCACAACAGCAACCTCAATACCAAACATACCCATATATATCATATAGGAAAGGGTAATTATAGTGGTGGTGCAAGGATAGGAGCTATGTGTCCAATGCTCAATGATTTGTGTACAAATCTTTCAAAGGCATTAGTAGAGGTGGTAGTTGTCCAAGGTATTTCTTGTGTTTTGCTTTTAGTGGTTGTTTCGGTTATTGGGTTGATTGTTTGATTGAGTGGTTTGATTTAGGGTAAAAGGTTTTATGAATTTAACACTGATGAATTGAGAGGTAGTCATTTAGGGGTTCTAGAGCTTACCTTCTTGCCCTTATACTTGTCTTCTAAGCTTTTCACATCACCCTCCTCCTTCTTCTTCTTAGTAAAACATTTCTTCTTCACCAGCTCAATTATGCATCTAGATTTAATTCATTGCTTATTCTTTTAGCAATGTGTACAACATCATAGAAATGTTAAAACGAGCCACCCATTAAATGCTCATAGTAGGGAGATTTGAAGGTGTTGATGAACAAAGTCACCATTTTTATCTCTATTAAAGGGGGTTGGACATATGTTGCCTCGACCCACCACCTTTACACATAGGCCCTTACTAACTCTTCACTTCTTTTTTCCATTGACATCAAGCTTGTTCTGCCAGGAGCAATTTCTAGGTTAAGTTTGTATTGCTTAATGAAAGGTTTAGTCTAATCTTTCCTATTCTTAATCTTGGCATTGTTTAGCCTCATATACCAGCTTAGGGCGGATCCTGTGAGACTGTCATGAAAGAAGTAGATAAATATCTTATCATTATGAATTACTTTAGCCATCTTATTATAGTATGATCGAAGATGAGTGTTTAGGCACTCTAGTCCAGTGTATTTGATAAAGTCTGGCACTCTAAAATCTTTTGGCACCACAATGTTTGCTACTAAGTATATTTCAGCTGCTCGGATAAGTTCATATATATCATTCCTTTCAACAACTCTTAATCTCTCTTCTATAACAGACCAGTTGTCATAGTTTACAAGGCCAGTCAATCTATGATTAGAAGGTCCTTCAGTTATTAAATCAACAGTGACTGGAGTTTGAGCTCGCTGGTTAAGGGTGACAAGAACAAAGTGCTACTCGGTTGCTGAATTTGCTCACAAGTTCTGAGATGTCTGTGGGATATAAGTTGTTGGTGCTCCCAAAAGTGGTTATGCAGACATTCCCTCTTCATTGTTAGCTCTTAAAAGCTACTCGAGTAAATTAGTCATCCGAGCAACTTTATTTTTTGTGAATTCCAACTCATTTTGGTAATGTGATTTTAAGTGAGCTTTCTCCTTCTTCTCCATTCTTGGTCTTAATTGGGTGTAGTAGACCTTAGATGAGAGATTTATGTTTCACAATATGTAATACACATGACAAATTATTTGTGAATATATGATTAAAATGCATGATTGTGATGCATATGCCAATGTTTATGTGATATGGATTTGGCTTTCCTAAGAACGATTGATGGCCACCACTTTGCTTGTGTAATAGGCATAGATTCTTTTGTCACATTTCTTATCAGGAGTAATTTTGCTCAAGTTTTTTCTTTGGTGAACTTAAATCATGCTCTTCAAGAGATATATTTTACGTGGAAGATGGGTCAAAGCCTTTTTTATTGATAATACTGACTAGTACATGACTTTGTCAATGGAAAAGAGAATAAAATAAAAAAGAAATAAAATATCAATCTTCCTCTTCAACTACATATCTAGCCAACAGTAGAAAAGCGAAGCCCCGGTTTTCAATCTTTAACAAAAAAGCATCAATTTCAGCTAGGCTTTGCCGATAGCGAATGATATACATTCCTACCCTTCGAGTATTGGCCCTAACAATTTGAGCATGTATGGCAATTACATCCATTTGCTTATCTATCTTGGTCATCTTCTCTATAAGCAACATATTGCTTCAATTTAAGACATTGTTGTTAGTGTTGATCTGGTTTTCATGCTTCTTTGATGCTTCCATATTCTCGCTTAAATGATTTACTATTTCTCGTTCTTTGTCAAGCTTCACTCTCAGCACCCTGATTTCGTTTTTCTTAGTCGTTAAATCAGCTTTAACAACCTCAACTTTCTACCTTTTGCTTTAAAGCATCACTTCCTCTCATGCTTTGGCTAGCTGACTTTCTATCATCACACATTTATTGTTCAGCCCCTTGTATTTCTTAATTTTGTCTACCAGCTCAGCTTGAATGCGCATGGATTTATCTTGATGGTATTCAGCCTCTTCTTGCCAGTCATTGAAGTTAACTCCCAATGTTTCAAGTTCACAGCTGTTTTGCATTTAATTCGAACCCTATCTTCCCCTCTCTTTCTCAGATTCTTCCATTACAGCCTTTTTCTTGCTCAGTTGTAGCTCTAACATTGTTATTATTGCATCTCTGGATTGGAGTTGTTTGTCTAGAAATGCTTTACTTTTGTCTCTTTCCATCATCATTGGAGCCTTTCTACTTGCGCTCTAAGCTCCTTCTCATTATTGACCTTTGTTGCTTCTACTGACCCTTTTATAACTTGTAAAAATTCAACTTTAGAAAGTGGCACTCTAGGAGCAGTAGCCAAGGTAAAATTCCTTCATCTTGCATATTTTTTACTTGTGTTGGGTCCCTCAAACCTTAAGACTCTTTTCAAATCAGAGTCAAGTGGTTCCAATCTTGTTTGATAGTTTTCAAGAACCCCCCCCACACACACACACAAACTAATCTTTGAATAATCCAGAGAATTGAGAAACTCCAACAGTTCTTGGGACGTGTTGCATGCCACCTAATTGTCTTACCACAAGGGTCGGAGAATAGCTGACATAACCTGTAATCCCAACCAAAGGTACCCGATATTTTTGTCCATAACTCATCAAGACATCTACCGCATTGACCCACGGGGCTTTCCAACATTTTACAGAATTAATCTATCAATAACATTAAATAATTCAAACACCATTTTTCTCCTATTTGGTCAAAATCCTTGTTTAAGATAAAGAACATTTTTTTTCTTGAATTCCTTCAAATTGAGTTGTTACCCAAACTTTTTCCCCCCACATAATTCAATAATCAAAACATATAATCTAACACCCTAATATACAATTTCAAACATCCCCACACACTAAAATTTTCAATTTAACACCACACATAAAACTTTATCAATCAATTGTTTTGAAGAAGTTTCTTACCTCCCAATTTAAAGAAAAAGAAACGTTGAAAGCTTGGAAAAACACTTTTATCCTTATTTTTCTTCCTCCTATTCAATAATCCCTTAACCTAAATATTCAAAGGTTTAGACCTTAAATTTAGCAAATTTTCTTGTCCAAATCTCTTTCTAACACACTTTGATTACTTATTTTATCTCTCTTTTATGTTTTTAGGATGAATTTATTTGGTTTTCCTCATAATTTCTCTCTCCTCCTTTTCTTCTTCTTTGGCTAGCACTAGAATGTTCTTGAAGAACACTATTCATGCTTATATAGCTACAAATTTTCCTTATTTACTCCTATGGTCCTATATTTCTTTTATTTGCACATGGAATCCCACACTTTCCACTGTTTCAATTTCACCTCTACATTTAATCAAGCATCCTTAATAAAAAAATTTATTCATTTACATTAAAAGAGTAATTTCAAAAACTTTCGAAAGTTAAGGTAATCAATCGAAAATGTATATTTGTGTCGCAAGAGCTTTTTTTTAAAAAAAAATGGGCTTTACATTATCCTTACCTTTTTAGAATTTCTCCCTACAAATTTAAATTCATACCTATTTTTAGGGAAAAAAATTTGGGTATTTCTTCCTAATTTCAGACTCTCTCTCCCATTTCTTCCTCAACTTAAGAACTTCTCCATAAAACTTTTACCATAGAAATTTACTTAAGAACTTCTTCCTAATTTGGGTCCGTCTCACTATGATCTAGGACTCTCATGGGTTTTACTTCTAAGGTCAAGTCTTCCTTAATCTTTATAGGAACTTGGGGTAGCACTCAAGATGAATCTATTTCTACCTTTTATCGCATCAAAATGTGGAAAACATTATGAATTAGGGCTAAGTGTGAGGGAAAAACCAATTGATATACCACGAGCCCAATTCTTTTAACCACTTTAAACGAACCAATGTATCTCAAACCTAATTTCCCTTTCACAACGAAATGTAACAAGTGTTTCCATGGAGCAACCTCGATCCCCCACTTCAAACTTAAAAAAGTCTTCTTCTCATATCTGCATAACTCTTTTGCCTATTTGTATTGTTTTCATCCTATTTTTTATAATCTTCACTTCTTTGAGGTGACTTGAACTAATTCGAGCCCCATTAATTTCTGATCTCCTACTTCCTCCTAACTTACTAGGGTTCGACATCCCCTACCATACAATGCTTCATATGGATCCATTCTTATAGTAGTCTAGTAACTATCATTATAAGTAAACTCCACCAGCGATAGAAGATCTTCCTAGTTTCCCTCAAATTCCAATATGCAGGCTCTTAAAAGGTCTTCTAAAGTCTGAATTGTTCTTTCTGACTATCCATCAATTTAAGGATAAAAAGTCATCCTCAGATTCAATCTCTTCCCTAAAGCATATTGAATACTTGGCCACAATCAAGACATAAATATAGGGTCTCGATCTGACTATCGACACTGATACCCCGTGTAACCACACCATTTTGTTTACATATAATTTTGCTAATTTATTAATTAAATTTTTCATCTTCATACACAAAAAAAGAGTAGATTTTATAAGTTTATCTATTATCACCTGGATAACATCATTGCCTCTATTTCCTTTGGGCAACCCAAAAACGTAGTCCATAATTACATCCTCCCACTTCCATTCGGGTATCAATACTGACTGTAATGACCCCACTGGCTTTTGATGTTCTTCTTTTACATGTTAGTATACATTACATTTAGTCACATACTTTGTTATTTCTCTCTTCATGTTTGGCTACCAATAGAATTCCTCCAAGTCTTTGTACATTTTAGTACTCCTAGGGTGCACAACAAACCTGAATTCATGAGGGGTTTTTAATACTTTATTCTTTAGTAACTTATCATCTAGTAGATACATGCACCTTTCCATTATAATCACTCAATCCTCTAGAATTTAAAATGGAGTTTCAACTCCAAACTTCATCTTATTCTTCACCATTTCCACTTCAACACCCCCTTGCTGGGCCTATAGTACTTCATCTTTAAACACAAATCATACTCTAACTTGTGCCAATAAGGATATTATGGGAGAAATTCCCAATTCAACTTCAATTTTCTTCAACTTCATCACATTTCCTTTATTCCATTTCCCTGAGTCTTCCATCACAACCTTTATTTTTCAGTTAAAAAAATCTGTAACTATATTCTCGCTTCCTAGATCATAATTTATAATACAATAATAATCTTTAATCAATTCTAGCCATCTCATATGCCTCATATTCAACTCCTTTTGAGTCATCAAATATTTTAAACTTTTATGATCGATGTAGATATGTACCCTAGACCCATATAACCAATGTCTTGATACTCGCAATAAAAACACCATAACAGCTAGTTCTAGGTCATGAACTAGATAATTTACTTTTGTGGGGGCTTCAATTACCTTGTTATATAAGTTATAACTTTCTCATACTTCATTAGGACACATCTCAATCCATTCTTTGATGCATCACTATAAATCACACACTCATCAGATCTCGAGGGAAGTGTTAATACTAGAGCAGTGGTTAGTCTCCTTTTTAGTTCCTAGAAGCTTTCCTCACACTCCTCGAACCATTCCTATTTGACTTCCGTATGTGTCAATCAAGTAAGAGGAGTTGCTATTGTAGAAAAACCCTCAATAAATCTCCTATAATACCTTGTAAACTTGAGAAAGCTATGAATTTCTGTTACATTTGTAGGACTCTCCCAATTCAAAATAGCTTCCACTTTCTTCGAATCCATAAATATGCCTTCCCCTGAAATAACATGTCCTAAAAAGACCACTTTGTTTAGCCAAAATTCACACTTGCTAAACTTAGCATACAACTAGTGATCTCTTAAAGTCTGCAATACATGCCTCAAATGTTGTTCATATTCTAAGTGGGAACTCGAATATAGCAATATATCATCAATGAACACCACTACAAACTTATTTAAGTAAGACCGAAAAATCAGGTTCATCAAATCCATGAACATTTCCAGAGCATTCATCAATCCAAATGGCATTACCAGAAATTCATAATGTCCATAGTGAGTTCTGAATGCAGTCTTCTGAATATCTTGCTCTTTAATCCTTAACTGGTAATATCCCGACCTTAGCTCTATCTTCAAAAATACTTTAGCACCTTTCAATTAATCAAGCATGTCATCTATCTTTTGTAGATACTTTTTCTTCACTATCACCCTATTTAGATGCCTATAATCAATACAAAGTTTAAAGGTGTCATCCATCTTTTTTATAAACAATACTAGGGCTACCCAAGGTGAACTGCTTAGGCGTATTAACCCTTTATCTAACAACTATAGTTGAATCTTCAATTCAACTAACTCTATATGATCCAATTGATATGCCAATTATGCTATGGAGACTTCTACTTCTCTTTTTGGAGACAATCCCAGTAGCTCCTCTAGAAACACCCTCAAAAACTCCCTTCTTATAGGAACATTTGATAGCTCAACATTATCCTTCTCTGAGTCTATTACATTGGCAAGATATGTCGTACATCCATTTCTCATAAGTTTTCAAACGGTCATAATCGAGATCATACAATTTGGTATGCCATTTCTTTCACTTTTAAAAATCACCCTCCTGGGGTGAGGGTGGGATGGTTAGAATTAGAAAGAAAGAATGATCTTGAAAGGAAGGAAGGTTTTCGATCTCCCTATCATGAGGCTAACTTACTCTTTTTTTCCTTTGATTACAAGTGGAGGGAAAGAAATTGACAGGTGAGATGAGATGGACTTTGCTAGCTTTGCCAATTCTGAGGCAATGTTTATGGAGAGAAGATTTTTGTCATGCAAATTTTAGTTGTCTTCTGCCTCCTAATTTTGTAACTACCAACAAAACAATGATCATAAATAGCTAATCTTATTTGAAACGGTCAAACACCATTGTCGCCTCTCTTCCGCTCTACATTTCAAGACTTTATGATGCAGTTCTGTTTTGGAAACCATTGATCTAATTGTGCTATAGTTACTTCTCCCTTCAGACACCAATAACTTTATTTATTTACAAGATCGGTAACATGTTTACACCATGATCTGATACAAATTTTAAAAAAATGTTCAAGAGATAATAATGTTTTAAAAAAAAGCAAGAAAAACCTTAATATTTAGGTAATAAAATCAATTAATTTAATAATTTGATTTATATCAAAGACAACAATAGCAATCGAACTGTAAAAAAAACATCTGACAATAATTAACTAAAACAACAAGCCATCAATATCATATTTGTTAGGAAAATTAAGAAAAGATCTCGATTATGACTGTTTGACTAGAGAGGTCATGAAACCTCCAAATTTAATTATACGATATTTCATGTATACCTAAGATATTATCGTTAAAAGGACAAGAATTATTTTTTAAAAAAAGCAAAGTTTCACCTAATTATGTCATTACCAAATGATCGACTCAACCAATTTTCACAACCTACAATTAAAGATTTCAACATTTCCAATCACATAGTACCTTCACCAATCTAGTGTCCAAGTTTCAAGAGATATTACTATTCTTAATATAATTACTATTATCAATATTATTACTTATTGTTGTTATATATAATTTAAGCATACTTCATGGCATATTCTATCTAAAGATTTAAAGCAAACTTATGGCAAAACATAATTTAAATTATCCAAGTTTCAAACTAATTAACATTACATCATTCATAATAATTTCTAACATTCTAAAATAAGCCCAAAATATAACGTCTTATGACATGTTTACATACAGAAAGACTCAACAATGTGTTACATTGCAAAATTTAATACAAAAGTAAATTCCTAAAACAACTATAGATTAATGTGTTGTTGGGAGGCACCTAAAATGTGTTTAATATAAAATTAATCACATTAAAATATAACATAAGATAAAAATATGCATTAAGTAAAAATATTTTAATGTAATTAAATTAACCCTTGATAGACTTCGCATCTTTAGGTTTCTAATAATTTTAGTCCTCTCTCGGACACCTATTCATTATTGTAATAAGGTTTTATCTCAGACCAAAACCAAGAATAGAGTTTTATCTAGGGTAGTTATCTGCATTGCCCCAATCTGAGCACTAGTCTTTAAACTAGAATAATTAGCTCGGCATGCTTAAATTAAGTGCTAGTCTCTGAACCGGGATAACTAGCTCAACAACCCCAAACCTAGCTTTAGTCCCTTAATTGAGATAACTAGCTCGACATGTTATTTGATAATATGAATTTTAAAATAAACAAGATTTCAATAACATGCTTAACCTTAAATAAATAATTAAAAATATTATGATGTCCAACACCAACCTGAAACCTGTGCTTTGTTAGCCATCTCCTACTGTTGAAAGATACTCGCGGTCTCACTTGTACCAACATGTACATTGAATAAATTTTAAATCCTCATTCAAACATAATCTAAATTTTCATTTCACCATCATAACTAAATTTTCAATTCAAATATGAGAACGGATAAATCTCATACTTATTTATAAAATTATGCATAAACGTGATAATAATATTCTTATATGAAAAACAAGTCTCTAATTAATTTCTACATCATCAATTGTATCAATGAAAACTTCAAATAAAAATTTATCTCAAATTATTCCTTCTATCAAACTTTTTTTCATTCAAATTGTAGACTTTGGCATGTGAATTGCACATTCAAATTATTTATCTTGGTTTTCGATAAGATAATTAGGGTTAACGTACATGCTCAATTAGGTGATATGCAATTTACATACATAAGTCTGTTGGTTTAGAGAAAGAAATTTGACAAAAGGACTAATTTGGAGGTTGAGCATTTAATTGAATTTTAAATTGACACAGCAAAAAAAAACATAAAAATTAATTGGAGACTTATTCTACTATATAATAAATCATAAACAATGACTGAAAATTGTTTTTATCATTTTTTTATAACTATACAAAACAGTTCCACAGATCCATATATAAAAAGGAAATGGTTTTTGGATTATATATATTACTTACATGGAGTTTTATATTACTTAAAAAAGTAAAAGAAGTGGACTTTGCTAATGGTGTTTTTGTGTACATATGAAAAATGAAATATCTCTTTTTTTTATTTTGATTTTTTTCTTGGCTTTTTTAACATTTGGTAGATTTTAAATTGATCTTCATAATTTATTTTGGTTTTTTTTCGATGAGGTTATCATAGTATCAGGTAAATGTCATAATAGGTGATTACTGCTTAATTTTACAAATGTTTATTTTTTTGTCATCATATAATTAAGTAAAAAATAATTTGAAAAAAGACAAAGCTATTAAATGAGTTAAGTTCATGACTCAAATCTTGAGTTTGACAAGTTAACTTGGGTTAATTAAGAATTGACCTTTATAGTTGGTTTTTATTTACTTTATATGAGATTATTCCAATGCCAAGCAAACATTCCAACACAAGTTTGATGCTCAATTTCCTAAAAGTATATTGTTTTATCATATAATTAAGTAAAAACTTATTTAAAAAGGTTATTAAAATCAATGGAATCCATGTCCCATATCGCGGGTTTGATTGTGAAGCCCACATTGATCCAATATATCGTTTCAATATTAAAAAATATGTCATATTAAAAATTTTACATTAGCTTTGTTTTTTGTTTGACTCGCAGCGTAGCTTCTATATTTTTTATGTATTTTTTTAATTTGCATTAATTTTTATTTAAATGTCAAATAATACCTTTTCTCTCTCATTTTTAATTTTTCAGTTCACCTTTTTAAATAGTAGTCAATAGTTTATAGGTTTGTTATGCGCTACGGGTCAAATCAAAATCTTTTTTGAACATAAGAAAAAATATCCAAGTAATAAAGAATTATTTGACATTGTTATTAAACTCAACCTAATAGGTCAACCTTGAAACGTCCCGACCCGACTCCTTAACTAGATCGGGTTCAAAATTAAATATTGTGAAAGTTGTCTCAACATGACCCAATCAACTTAGTTGGTTTAAAGGTAATCTGGTCAACCGGTAAAAAACTTCTAAGAATAAAATTGGGAAAAGAGGGATAAAATTAATAGAAAAAACCTCTTAACTCAACTCCTTATCTAGATCAGGTTTAAAATTAAATCAGATACGAGTCGACTCGACATAACCTAGTTTACTTGGCCAGTTAAAAAGCCACTTGGCCGACCATTATAAAAATTTCAAGTACAAAATTGAGAAAAAAGAGAAAATTAATGGAAACAAACTCTTTGACCCAACTCCTTACCTAACATAGATTTAAAGTTAAATCGTGTTGGAGTTAGCTTAATGTGACTTAGTTGACTTGGCTAGTATAAAGATGACATAGGTGACCGCTAAGAAACATCTTAGGACAACAATGAGAAAAATGAAAACAAATAAAAAAAATATAAAAAAAATACTAATTCACTGTTCATATGAACAATGAAAAAGATGCATTGCACTCCACTTCTTTTAGTATGGAGTATAATTGTTTTTGAATTTTTTTTAATGTTTCAAAGATATTATTCAAATTTAACTTTTAAGTTTTCCCCTTTTATATTTGATATAAATATAATTTATTAGCATGATATATTTATAAAAATAAAAAATTAGTCATTCTTAAATAAACATTAGTCTTTCTTGATAAGAAAAAATAATCTCTAAGATAAAAAGAATTAAAAATACATTAATAAAAATGAAAATTCAGGGTTAAACATTTGTATACTCAACTATATTTTGCTTTTAGAAAAAAAAAATTAGCTTTTCATTTAAGTATTTCATTAGTATTAACAATTCTTTCACAGTAAACTCATATATTTTTTTAATTTATTTTATTAAGTGTAAATAATATGTTCATATTTCTCAATTAAAAAAAATCCTGATATTTTAAAATGTCTCCATAACATTAGTATATTCTTTTATTATATTTGAAATCAGCTTGAATTTTTACTTGTGGTATAATGCAGATGATAACAAATAGTGTATGTGTGTGTGCGTGTAATTAAAAACAAAGACTAATAATAATTGGAGTCGGGAGAAATTAAGTACCACCACTTGATTTCATTTCTCTTGCTCCACTTACTTTTAACACCATTTTTTTTCCAGGATTTTAGCTATATCCCCAAGGAAATAGCATTATAGTAAATTGCACAAGGACATTTCAACTAATAATCATTATTGATGAGGATGTAAGAAATTCCAGTAGAAAGATTAATGATGCTTTTTATATGCTATAAAATCAGATTTAGAGAATTTGATGCGCTTGACATTAACATTTTAAAAAAATACTCCGATGTTGAAGTAACTATGGTATATATCTAGGTAACTAAGAAAATAAATATTTTTAGATTTAAATATATTTTAAGTCTTGTATTAGACTTATGTTCTAGTTTCTTGTCTAAAAAAATAAAGCTTTGTTTGTTTAGACTTTCTTAAAGTAAATATTTTAAAAAATATAAAAGATATTTAATATAAATATCTAGAATATTTATAAAAAGTGTACATTGTATAAAATACTTGTGTATTTTTTTCATATATCATCAAAGCCCCCAAGTTTTGTAAAAAGATATGTTGGGAAGACTTGACATAGCAAGCGGAGGAAATATTTAAAGTAGGTAATGTTACCTTTTATGTATCATCAAAGCTCTCTAAGTCCTAGTGACATTTTTTATGTGTACAAGACGCCATAAAAGTAGTTTGTGGGCGTAGTCTTGGTGCATAACCGTAGAGTATAGTCGTGGATGTTGTTGAGTATAACGGTTGGCAGAGCTAGCCACATGGGACGTAGCTGAGGCATAACTGTTGGCTTAGCTACTAGCATATCGTTGGCGTATCCATATACATAGCAACTGGAATAGCTATCACTATATTGAGATTTTGTCAGCCATGTAAAGAGCTTTCTAGAAATAGAACTGAACTAGATTTTTGTTTGTTTTTTTTACTATCGACGTCAATTGATGATGATGAAAAAAACCCCAGTAGAAAGATTGGACGCTCTTTCCATGAACTAATAAAACTAGACTAAAAGGACTTGGTGGGCCCGAGGATACTTGAAAAATAAAAACACTATGATATTGAAGCCAATATAGTGTTTGTACAAGTGTCAGAGAATAAATGTTCTCTAAATTTAAATATTTCTTAAGTCTTATTTAAGTCTGGTATTAGACTTGCGTTCTCTAGAGAGATAACTTTAGCTTCTCGATTTCTTGTCTAGAGAGATGAAGCTTTGTTTATATAGAGTTTATTAAGATAAATATCTTTAAAAATATTTTAGATATTTAATATAAATATCTCATAAATATCTAAGTTATAAGATATTAAATATAAATATAAATATCTTATATATTTATAAAGAGATTTATAAAAATATATACATTTTATAAAACACATGTATACTTTTTTTTCATATATCGTCAATTATTTTGTGTATTTCACTACATGATGAGTGCTATAATGACGGCATTGCTATCAAAAGATTGTCTCAGTAATTCCGGGAATTATTGATTTTCACAAAATATTGATTGCAATGTGTTGATTTGAACATAAATAAATGATACCATATAGTTTTAAGAGTTGGTATAATAGTTGAGAAAATATATTTCTAAAAAACTTCTTGAGTTTAGATTTTATAGATTTAAAAAAAATATATTTGTTTAATATATTAGACTAATTTAAAGAGGTGTCCACTTAATTAAAACTTTCAAATAATGAGTTTAATAAGTGTAAATTTATCTAAGAATAATTATTATCATTGAATAAAAAATTTTAAAGTATCACCTGAATAAATTATAAGAAAATAGAAATATTAAAGAAAGAAGCGTAGTTGCTAGCTGTACAAGCCATTCTAGAAAGAAAGAAGTGTTGACTTTTACTCTTCTATTTTTTTTTTAAAAAAAAGAAGACTTTAACAAAATTTAAAAGTACCAACGATTGAAAATATAAATGGTGGTACGTATGTGTTGAAATGTTGTTATCTAAATAGGTAAAGACACAATTAAAGATTTAGACAAATTATGCTAATAAACAAACATAATGGTAGTAATTAACAACAGTAAATATCAATATATATAGTCTTGGAGAGAGTAGTAGTAGGTCTAGCTATTATGCTAGACTTCATAATCTTGAGTTTGGTAACCAATCTTATCATACTTGTGTTTGGTTGAGGTAATCATGTCAGACCTGCGCTTGGGTCTGACACCAAACATGGTTATTAGAGCGTAGCTGAGTCTGACACCAAACATGATTGTCAGACCCAAGGCTCTTGGAATATGCGCCAACAACTTTTTGAATAAAAAATAAAAAAAATAATGTGAAAAATATTAAAATGCTTCTCATGATCTTCTTAATTACACATCATAGCCATGTAAATTTTACTGTTACAATTTATAATAACCTGTGTCTGGAACTAGAGTGAAATCCCCATGCCATTTAACTATATTTATAATAAATAAAAATATTTAAAATTTTATTTTGAAATGATGAGAATTAACTTTAAAATAATTTTAAAAACAATTTTTTTTTGTTTTTTTTCCTCTTACTAAATATATTTATATCTCTTTTATATCGGTTTCTTTTTCAAATATATTATCCCAACACAATTTTAATTATCATAATAAATATTGATTTCAAAATACTATGAGATCTTCAATAGTATCCTTCTGCATCCAAACTATAACATTATGAGAATCTGACTCTATAAGCCAATCAACTCTTCTTTCCACTCATCCCTTCAAACAAAACATTGCTCTCCTACTACCAAGGGTAGAAAAATCAACCAATGTACGATGGCATTTGCTATAACTCGATAACCATTCACTAATTTCGTTTATCCTCAAACCAAGAATGGACAAGATTCATTCACCTATTTGGAGAAACTATTCATAGTCAAGCTCAATAATTAACCTTTGGAATATTCAAAGGGGCAACCCAGGTGATTAATGGAAGCCACCACCGCTCCTTAAAAACAGCCCAAATGTTACGTCTCTCTTCATGAAAAGAACGATGATATATGCCTTCCCCGATAGGACAACGTAGGTCTAATCCTATGGAAGTATCAAGTACATTAATGTGATTTTGGATGCCAAGTAGCTTTCAAGACAAAACCTCATACAATATCTTTCCCGTGTGAAATGTTGTTGTTTCCCGTAGATTTGGGGTTATGCCATTTCCTTCTATATTTTTGCTGAATGGACTTATTTATGATTATAATGGAATGTAGATATTTGGCTTATAAGTAGAGCCTTTTTTTTATTGGGCTTCACAGACTCCCCACTTGTTTGATGAGATTCAAAGGAGATTGATAAGAAATAAAGCCGACAAGATTGTAGCTAAAACAGTACACATCACAACTAAACAACTAAGCTAAAGGAAAGAAGAAGAAGAAGAAGAAGATAGCTCACATCCATGCCAAAATTTTCCTCATCATTATCTAGACTTTGCTTTGCCAACTAATCAGCTATCTCCTTACCTTCCATTAGAACATGAGTGAAGCTTATTAATTTTAGGGCCTTGACTAAAGATGATATAGAATCAAATTCATTCTTCAACCTCAATGGCTTGATTTTTTTATTGTGGCTCGAAAATTCAATCAACCTGCTGCGCATAAGGAAGCTTTGCTAATCGTGAAAGCTCTCTTGATTGGAAAGATTTCCATCATATTGAACTGCCTTATACCCACGGTAGTAAAGGAGATGCATAAAAGATAACCTGCATGAAGTCTTAGAACACCTCTAATACCTCATCTTTCTATATTTGTTTCAAACAAGATCCATAAATATTCCATTTCAAAGTGTCATGCGGAGATTCTACAGAGATTTGACCATTTCAATTGATTCATAAAATAATTACAAACTACTTGTCATGTTAATTTCCATACAAATTGATATGTTAATCTTTAAGCGGTAGAATGTGGATTTATGGATTTTAAATGAATGAAATTTCATGGAAAAAATAATT
>Ga0325410_1004601_pt1 | contig 15391 bp, 7 predicted proteins | sample PopdelMetagenome_16_FD_206182 | JGI IMG/M metagenome (GOLD analysis project Ga0325410, IMG submission 206182) | Populus deltoides microbial communities from Bellville, Georgia, United States - Xylem-PdIQD-R3 | ecosystem: Host-associated > Plants > Phyllosphere > Stem > Wood/Secondary xylem...
ATTCGTTTGTCTTCCTCTGTTAACGGGAGGGGGGCTTCCTGAAAAACTCTATTGTGTGACTTTAAGTTTCTGTTTATTTTTGTTTTTAAAAATATTATTCAAAAATTTTAAAAAATTTTAGTTTTTTTTGTTTCAAATTAATATTTTTTTGGTATTTTTAAATCATTTTAATGTGTTGATATTAAAAATAATTTTTTAAAAATAATAAAATATTATCTTGATATATTTCTAAATGAAAAACATTTTAAAAAATAATCATAACCACACTTCCAAACAACATACACCAATAAATAGGATCATTTCATGCAAAAGCTTAGATAAGAAAACATGTTATCGCATCGCCTTTTTATGTAGAAAGCTTGACCAGCAAGAAAAAATGTACTTCAAAATTTAAACGTCATTGTTTTAGAAAAATATATAATAAGCTAAAACAACACCTTGGAATAAATATAATAACGATTATTTTTTAAAGTGTTTTTGCTTTAAAATATATTAAAATAATATATTTTTTATTTTTTAAAAAACTATTTTTAATATTAGTACATCAAAATAATCTGAAAATATCAAAATTTATTAACTTAACGTAAAGAAAACATAAAATAAAAAATGTTTTTATTAAACAATGATCAGAATAAACAACGGAATAGAATACAATTTTCTCCACCAAAACTATTTATTAAAGGATCAAAAAATAAATCAATGCACGTAGTAAAATTGTGTTCTTCGACTTCATTATTTGTGATAATGTTATTAGGAATTAGTTAATCAACTAATTTGAATTCAGCAATTGCATGATGCTTGCTTGCAATAATATCAATCAGGTTGGTCCATGCTCCAAGATGGGTTTAATAGTATATTTTACCCATAAACTATTAGGATTGTTCTAAAATAAGACTTAAATTATCGATTTGTTCTATCATATCCTCATATTATTTTTATTAAACAAATTAAGGCATTCCGTCAAATTTGATCCTAACGCCCAAGCTTTCACCGTTAGTCTAAGTGTACACGACGTCGTCGTTTTAAAACAATTCTTCATTCTTTTACTAATAAAAAATTAAAAAAAAATTGAAATTGCTTGAAAACAACATTGTTCATAACAAGGGTAAGTAAGAGATGTTAGTCTTGGCCGTCAAATTTGACGACACATATTCTTAATCAAAATCAAAAACAGTAATTGAGGTCTTATATTACTACAATCTCAATAATTTAAGGATTAAAGATGTTATTAAATCCCCTACAATGCCATGTTCATCGTGAACTCAAGGTTTGGTGTTTTTGAAAATGTAATAACAGTTGTAGTTTGAAGTATTTTTTATTTAATTAGAAATATATTAAGATAATATTTTTTTATTTTTAAAAATTATTTTTGATATCAGCACATCAAAACAATCTGAAAATATAAAAATAATAATTTTAAATATAAAAAAAATAAATTTTTAAAAAACACGGTTTAAAAACGCATTCCCAAACCGGATTAAGCAGGAGAAAAGCTCACCAACAATGATTATCATGCTGAAGCATACATGCTCGACCTTCATTAAAAGGAGCCGTTTGGGTCAAAAGTGTAAAGATGATTTATTCATAGACTCTGTTGAAAGCCAATGGCCAAATGATTACTTGCTATGTTTCGACCATGATGACAATCTTTATTCGATGCAAGTTTGCACTTCAAGCAACCAAGCTGGCGGTTGCTTTCAATGGTGCGGTCTGTGGCTTCAAATATAAGATGAACGGTGCAAAGAACAATTCAAAGATGTGACAAAGCAAATACTCCATGAGATATACCTCCACATGGACAGTAATATTTTTATAGTATGAATGATAAGTGAATTTTCTCATATTATTACCACCTTTGTTTCATATTGTTTGATAAATATATCTAATTAATGTACATGCTTGTGCGTGCGTTTAACATAGTGCTGCGAGTCTTTTTAATGGACATAAAATAATCTAGTAAATGTTCAATAAAATCCTTATAAGAACTTATTCAAATCAAGAGTTCTTAACAGAATAACTAAGTAGAAGTAAGAAATTTAATTACCAAGATCCGCGTGTGTTAATGTAAAAGAACTTTAGCTTGTATTATAATTCAATAAACCTTTATATCTTATACTAATATTTGTATACGTTTATAATTATCTATGCATATAAGATTCAAGTTCTATAACAATTTAAATAGGGTCATATTCAACTATAAATGATGGTCAATCCCATAAACTCAATTTCTAAATTTTTTTTTCTTAGAGAGTTTTGTGTAAACCCTAACCAGATTTTTTTAATATAGGTAAACTCATTCTTGCTACGCTAGACGAGTAGTTAGTATAAGCAATGAAGTTATGTCAACTTCGTGGCTGCAAAGAGCCTGAAAATCCACTAATCTCCCTAAATTTTGATTAATCAACTAGTGATAGGCATGTCCAGGATGGGTCTTCATTGTCTAACTCACTAGTACAACACATAATTGTCCTAACCCATTTTTTACCCTTAATTTTTCTATTTAATTATATTTTTATGATGATAATATAAATAATAAAAAAGAGAGAAAAAAAAAAGAATTTAGGGAGTGACAATAGAGAAAGAAAGAAAGAAAAGGAAATTGATGTTATGAGGAAGTAAAAATAATAATGGGAGATTATGCAAAATAGGATAAAAGAAATAATAGAAAATCAAGCAAAATTAAAAAATTATTGAAAAAGACCCTACACATTAAGAACATGAGATTTAATTAATTAGAAATCCATAATCAATAATGAAACAATATAAATTGCCTAATATTATTTTTCTAGTTTAGTTTCTCTTGTTTTGCAGAGAATTCCAAGCAATATAAATAAGAGACACTTAAAAAGATTGAAAGGAGAGACTCTTTCAAAGTCATACAATTTCAAGTAGTAGACACTCCTACAATTTCAACGGATTGACACATAAAAAGATTGAAAGGAGAGACTCTTTCAAAGTCTAGCTAAACAAAAGACCTAGTAAAAATAAGACAAAAACAAAAGAACAAAAACCCCTAACACAAGGGAAAAAGAAGAAAAAATAACAGAAGTCCAATTTGTCAAGCAACAACATCCATATTTTCAACCTTCGATCTCCCATCTCCAGTGAAAGTGGTCGACACCTCCCACACCAATAAGAAGAAGAGTGAGTTGGGCACCCCACAAAGTGGTCCACATGCACCATCTTACCTTCACAGCATGAGCAATAAAGCTTCACAATCTAACTTGTTAGTTTATGCATGTAGTTTAAGGACCAAAAATGTTTCTTTTTTAGCAATTTTCTTCACATTCCAGCCAACTTTCATGACTTGTAAAGGTTAATTTTTATCCCCATATGTGATCTATTTATTGTTCGAATAATTTTGTGATTTGTTTTATTAATTTATGAATTGCAAATGTTGTTGATGAGTATGTTATTTTGGATTAATTCATGATTTTTCCTTTTCTTTTCTATTATGTTCATTTATATTAATCAAATTGCTGTAATATTAGTGATTATTTATAGTGGATTAATTTAAATTGTGCATAGGAAAGAAACAAGTCAAAACTCTAATCTTCGTTCACCATTGTCTTAAATTCTATCCAATAATCTAAGAAGTGAGAGCTTTATTGTCACGCTTAGATCCCAAATCACTATACTAGAAGTTTTTATCTCTAATAAACATATGTATTTAGTTTAGGCAAAATATTAGTATGTAAGCATAATTGATATTTTTATCATTAAGATCAAACAACAATACAACTTACCTTAGGTAAGATGTTTTGGGGTAATTTTCATCTTCTTTTTAGCATGACCAGCCCTTTACCTAAAAATCTCTAAAAACGAGTTAGGGTTCTTAGTTACCATAAAATTAGGTGGTGATTTTTTTTTTATCATTTTCAAATTAATTAAATCATCGAGTTTTCCTCGCGACAAATTACTTCTGGGCACACTCCATATGTCTTAGTATAGTCTCTTAAGTTCCCATAGATTTTAATGGGGTCATTACCACCAATCATAAGCAGGTATATTGGGGTAATATTATTAAGATCTGATCTTGAAAAGTCAAAAGAGGTCTGATAGGAGTGTGACACAATGAGAACATGTTCTAAGACACAATGAGAACATGTTCTAAGACACAAACGTATTGAAATGAAGTCGAATGATGCCACGAAGCCAGTTAAACTTTGATAAGTTAGATTCAGTTCGTTCAAGAACCAAAGAATACAAGAATCTCTCTCACATGTTAAACTAAAAAGTTCAGAAGTATTATTGATCAAAAGTCCCAAAATTTAGACTTATATGTGTTTAAATAGTTTTGATCAATTAACCCTAATGGATTTACTCTTATGGGCTGAATTGAGCCACTTACAAAAAATGACCCAAAATCTTTATTAGTAAGCCCAAACCTTGATTCAAACAAATCTTGGATCTTAGTTAAAAACAAAGTATTAATTAAGCTCAAACAAGGCTTTGGTTACAGCTAACAAAATAAAAATAAAGCTCATAAGTCTAAGTCTTGTTCTGCTGTGAGAAGAGAAGAAGAAAAGAAAACATTGCAAGTCTGATACAAGATTTATTTATAGCCTATAATGCTACTCAATAATCCTAGGAACTAAAAGAGAAGTTATCGCCCCTTTGATTTCCAAGTTAAAATAGGATTCTTATCTCAGCCTTGTATCAATCCTTCTTTTGAAAGGAAAAAGATTGCTACATTTAATGCTAATCTTTGCCATCTCTTAGTATCCTTCAGATATTAGGAAAGACAATTAAGTTGTTGAATTATTCTTCTTGCATAACAAGGAACTTTGCCGCCACATGTGTTTTATAAGTCACATTGGATTTTTTTGTTTTCTTTATTGTGTTTTCTCTTTACGTGACAAGGAAATAAAATAATAAATCATAATATTTAAAGGAAATAATTAATGTTCCCACACATAATAGGAAATCTAAAACTAGTTAGGTACCCACAAAATACATGGAAATATCATAAAACAATGCTAGCCGAAACTGATACAAAATTGGCAACCTTGTTGTCGAAACTTCATAGCCCAAATAAGGATGGATTGGGCCCCTTTTCCACATGAATTAAATGTATTAAGGCCTTTTCTTGATGTTCCACAGGATCCTCAAGTTCAGTATTAGTCGAAACTTGCACAACTAACTCATTTAATGCTTCTTTCAATGCCCTTCACTTTGGATCTTATGATTAGCCCGTTTGGAACATGTAATGGGTCTTTGGTTTTCATGGGTTGATCCACTTCACAACCGAATCATGCAGGCCATATTTGATTAGTTGAATATAAAATGAAGTTCGTTAGAATAAACACTGATAACATATGGTCATACATACCCAAGGGTAAGTCCAAGAGAATTCTGTAACAACAAGCACTTTAGTAAGAATGTTTGGAATGAGTATGCCTCTTATAAGAGGGTATTTCCTAATATTTTAGGAATAACAACAAACTTAACCCAATCTAGGCATGATAAATCCTAACATGCCAGCCACACCTCATGTATACAAATAGCCATAGGCCAACTTCTTGGATATATAAAGCTTTTATCCCACAACACAACTTGCTATTGGTAATTCTATACTATATAGGCTATTTTACAACATGGAAACCTCATTCCCATTACACAACAATTCCCTACCATCGATCAATAATAAAAGGGGGATAGATAACATAGAAGTAGCACAACACTTAAGAGAGATGAAGCTAGAAGTAGGATGAACAACAAGATTCACTTACAATTACCTATACTATGAATGGATTGATAGACTGTACATGATTCATTGAGAAACAAAAATTGCTAATTTCAAACATTTTCTCAAGTAGGATAACCAATTTGTAAGGGAACATATCGCTAAATTCACTAATCAATATGGCGATGGTGTAATTAATAATGATTGGCACATATATTAGCCACATCAAAAGTCATCAAAGACTAGTGATGAGGAAGATGATGATCTTGTTAGTCATCAACAACATCTTTTAGATTTAAAAAAGAGATGAAAATAAAAGCAATTGTATAAAGCTCAATTTAGAAGAATGCAATGCCTAAACATTTTGGTAAGGGAAAAGGATTCTCAAGCATACACCTTACCTCATAAATAAGGCTTTCATATTACATAGACTAGCAAATTAGTTTTAAAAAAATAACTTTAAGCACCAGTTAAATTGCTTATAAAAGGTAAACTAAATGCATTAATACTCAACATGATCTCACCTACTCTTATGAAAAATGATAATATTGATTAAATATTGATCTTTGTTAAGAATAGAATCACCAAACATCCATAATTCTTAGAAATTAAAGTGTAAAGGGTTTTGTCTTTAACACCACCCCTGTCTCAAGAGGTTGTAATAGATCAATATATACCAATGAGATAAATAATAGAAGAAATATTTAGAAAAATATACAAAGCCATTAAGTTGTCCAAAGTGTAAGGTCAACTATACAAGAGTTTAAAAAAGGATACAAGTACCACAACATTATCCTAAATCATTATTTATTGTATAATAAAAGCAAAAAATAGCAGTAGCTCTTAAGCAAAAAATAAAAAATAAAAAATGATATAAAAAAGTTGTCATAATAAAGAAAAAACAAGCATATGTTGTATAACAAAACATTAATAGCATTTAAGTGCAACAAAAGTGTTCAAACCTCAAATGATCTAGTAAACTGCAACAAATATTTTTATTCAAACAAAAGACCAAATAGATGATGAAAACAACATGATTTTGTTTTTATATAGATGAGTTTTTGGATGTTGACATGATGGATGAAGTATTAGAAACCCTTTTCAATGACAACATATAACATTAGAAGGAAATATAACTATATGTCTCATTCCTAATACAATACATAGGTGAACAAAGTGCATTAAAGAAAAAGAAGCTGAAAAAACACTTTTAAAATATAAAAGAGTGGTCATGAAAGAGTAACATTGTAACATACCTAACTTTTAAAACATATTTTTCATAATATTGTCTTTCATGTAATGCAGAAAACCAAGGGTGATTTTGTTTTTACATGCACCCTACCAGAATTTCGGTAGAGTTTCCCTTATACTAGGAACACACCAAGTTATCATTAACCTCCTTTTATATCACAAGTCAATATTACAGTTAAAGGTCCAATAATCTTCGACCTTTTTCTCATCAACACAACTCAAGGATAACATACATTTAGTTTTAATGAAATAGGAACATTGTAACCAAGAAATAATTAACACATAATTTTATTTAGCATACTTCGTTAAATGATTAAATAACGTTAAAATCTAAAATGCGATTATCTTTAAGATTTTATCTTAATTAACATAAATTTTGATATTGATACACAACATTAACAAAGGACTACAAGATATTAAATGCATATTTTTTAAAAAAGCATAATATCAAGTACAAAATAAAATGCCCAAAATTATAATACATATCAATTTGACATCTTCAAAATTATAAGTCTATTTCTATAACAAAAGGTGGCACTATAGGAATATATTGATTGACTCTGGAATGAGATGAACCTGACAATTACATCATTTCATGATATTGGATTACAATACAATAACTTTATAAATAAACACGTGTATGCATATACATATTAATCTAACTAATGAACTCAATTAACTAACACTACGAATAATTTTTAACTCTATCATTTTCAATCCGCATATAATTCATACGTATATTCTTAACTCTAAGATAAATTTAATATCTTGGTAATCAAACAAACTATTTCCACTAGCCTCTTTGGTCAACTAGTCTAATAAATTTTTCTCGGTCATCTGAACACATGTCACTAGCTCATTTTCGATCAACTAGTCTAATAAATTATTTTAGTTATCTAAACACAGATGCTACTAGTCCTTTTTTGGTGAGCTAGTCTAATAAAATTCATCTTCTTGTTATCCATATCACAATTAATAATTGAACAATATGCATTTAAAGAAATTATGATTTTACAACTCTAAATTTTCTATAATTAGCGAAGGTGAAAAACACCTACTTGCTCCTCCCATCAATTTAGCTTCTTTTACGAGGGTCCTGCCACTGGTGTCTTTCTTGATAAAAAGGAGTTACCATCATTAATTCGTTTAAAAACTATTTCTTCAATTAATATTTCCATCCATTTCTAATTTTACAATTTCCTAACTAACTATTTGATCAATAAAAACCTTCATTAATATATCAATATCATGTAACCTTAAAAAAGGATTATTGAGAAAAAAAGGAAGAAAATATGATCCTCCTTTCTTCCTTACTTGGCGGGTTGTCTATAAGGGAGGGGAGCTGGAATTTTCCTCATAATTATAGTTTTGCCTTTGACTCTTTATCTCTTAATTAGTTCCGGGTAATTCTCCGGGTTTTTGATAAAATTTTATACTAAATTGGAACAAATTTATTCGTATTTCTCTACTAACCTTTGGGAATTACCTTATCCCTAATTTATATTATTATTTATTCATTTAATCTCGCTTAATATATATTTTACTTTCATTTTCTAAAAATTTTAACATGGGGTTTACAAACATCAACCATCATGGTTGATGCTTTTGAAGCCAAATCTAGCCAAATGCTTTATTTGAATAGTGATTGTGAAGACAAAAAACAAAAATTATTGAAGTGAACTAGTCAGAGCTAATGGTTGAATAATACACAAGACTCACATTCTCTAAGCCAATATTGGTTATGAGTAATATTTAAAATCTTTGTACATCATAATTAACTTTAATGGTGTACCAATATAGAGGATCATCTTTGATAATGGTGTCTCGCTCAATATTATACTCTAGTATTTGATTATAAAAGTTGTTTGTCATAAGAATGATATGATCACATCAAAAGTGGTCATTTTAGATTTTATAACAACCTTAAAAGATATTATAAGGGTACTAGAAATAGCCTTAATTGTTGGGTTTATACCGTCAACATAACTTTCTTTATATCAGAAGTAAGGACAAATTATGTCTTATTTGAATGAGATTGGATACATGCTAACTTATGTATCTCATCATTTTTATATCTGGTTTTGATGTTTTGGTTACTAGATGGATCAATTGAAACAGTCCAAGAAAACGATAAACTATTCATGGTTAATTCAAGAATAGAAAACATTTGGTTATATATCAATGATGAATGTTTAGTCCAATTCATGGGTATTGATAACATGGGTCACCCTATTAACTTTTATGTTAGCAAAAAGACAGCATGTATAGAGCGACTCATAACAGATATTGTTAGGCCAAATGATCTACAATATTAAAAAAAAGAGACTAAAATATGAAACATAAGATTAAATAAGTCATTATTACTTAATAACATGTTTCAAAGCTTTTGATGAAGCTTATAGGCACATTAAGTATCATAACAAAATTTGTTCAATAGAACCAAATTAAGATAATGAATTTTCGTACATGATATGACAAGTCTTTATCTAAAATCACCAAAGATGGATGATTAATAGGATGAAGTTCAAGACACGCTAATTGAAGTTAAATTAGGAAGTGAAAATGAGCCTAAACCAACCTTTAAAAGTGCAAGTATGACAATAGAACCTTAAAAAGAATTAGTAGCATTATTATATATTTATAAAGAGTGTTTGCCTAGGATTAAGATAAAATAAATGGTTTAGATAAAAGTTTAGTTAAACATCCTCTACTAATCAAACCTGGGTTTAAGTCACATAGATAAATGATTAATCATGTGAAGGAAGAGATCAAATGACTCTTAGTATATTAGGCGAGTAAGATATGTTGAGTTAATATCCAACATAGTTTTGGTGTTGATAAAGCATGACAAATTAAAGGTATGTATAAATTTCATAAATATAAATCCTGCAACTCTAAAAGATGAATGTCATATTCCAACTGCTAATATGCTAATTGATGTAGCCAAATCCCTAGTATTGGCCCCACCAAGGCCTTAAAAGCCTTTAAAGTTGTCCATTTCACTAATAGAAGGATCAATTAGCAGCATGCTAGCACAAAAAATAACTTTGTGCATGAATAGATTGTGTATTATCTTAGTTTTGTATTTATATATGTTGAGGAAATACATTGATTGGAAATTATTTGTTTTTTTTATTTTGCTTATGTTAAATTACACTAGTAGATGTTTATGTAATATATAAAACAAATTAACTTAAATATTTGATGTCAACACCTTGTTTAAGAGGTCTTATTGATAAATGGACATTAATATTATTTGAGTTTAATTTGAATTACATGCCATAAAAAGAAATTAAAGGACAAGTTTTGACTAATTTCTTAGTTTATCATCCTTGCATTACTATAGACCATGAATTGGAATATGATATCAATATTATTATGGCATAACCTGTTCAATAGAAATTATGGTTTAATGGATCCAAGAAAAAAAAAACAAAGCTAGTGTAAGGGTGGTTATAATATCTCTAATAGGTTATAAAATGACCTTATATTTTTTGTTTGATTTTAATTGCATAAACAATCAAGTGGATATAAGGCATTAATCATAGGCTTAGAGATAATCTTAGAGTTAAGAGCATAATCATCAGTCATAATGACAAAAGATTTACTATTTATTATCAACCAATTATTTAGAGAATATAAATGTGAACACCCAAATCTAACTTTATACTATACTATGGCCACAAACCTTATTAAAAGGTTTTTTATGATCTTATTATTATTTTTTTTTATAGAGGAAACACTATAAAAGTGAATGACTTAGCTTTACATGGATCAAGGTATAACATGACCTTCAATATTTATGGAGGGATGAGATTAAAACTTGTTTGTGAGATCATTCACAAAAAGTTTCAAGATCTTCTAAAATAAAAGTGGTAAATTATATACTCTAATAGATGTATTATATAAGAGGCATATGATTGAAATTCAACTAGTAAAAAAAAAGTTTTATTATCATGTTTGAGGTTATTGAAGAGCTTTATATGCTAAGGTAACTAGTAAAATCCTTTTAAGATGACCATTAGAAATCAAAGGATGAGGCAGATAATGAGTGAGAGAAGGAAACATAAGACATGAAGTAAAATTTAAAAGGGTCCTAAGCCCTTATAAGTGGTGTTTGAGCTTCTGACTATGAGGATCTCAACCTTAATATAAGAGCACAACTCTTCCCTTTATGAAGACTGCGTGTTTGGTGGATGGAGTAATCACTATAGTTTTCTGGAATGGTGAAGATAGGAGCTGCTGCTTTATTTTCTAAACCTTTGTGGCTTATTCATGACTCTATTATTAGTTCCATTAGGAAAGGTTTCTCCAACTCATGAACTATAAGGTTGGAAAAGATGGCAGGTTGCTTGTCCAAATTAGATGGATGTAAAAAGGAAATCGAAAGATCAAGAATTTATACATGAAAAAAAAAGGATAAAAAAAGAGGACACAATTTGTGTTCTTTTAAGGAAACCAATCTGACATAATAAATAATCTAAGAAAAAAAATTCATACTCATGCTAGTGAAATAATAAAATTGATTAATTATAAATTATAGAATAACGTGGGTTTTTTTAAATGGATTATATGTATGAATTATGGGTTTTAGTCAATCAACGATGGACTTATGATCATACATTGTTTATTAATAAGTGCAAAATATACTTATGTTTTTATTCCTTTTAAACTATGTTTTTTTAATGTATTTTGAGCTTATCTGATCTTATTGGAAGTTATTTTTATGAGTTTGGCACGCCTAGAAGACATTGTGAATTAATTGCTAAAAGATAAGAATTTCTGCGTTTTATGTTTTAGACTTTGCTTCTTGTGATAGGTTTTTCACCAAGTTATAATTTCCGAATATGAACATGGGCTGAATCAAAGTTAAAGTGCACATATCAAGCCTTCCAGGAAGGTATTATGGGCATAAATATGAAGGGCAGATAAAGGCGTTTTGAAGGTGCAAATCTGGATGCAATATGAAGGACGAGATTGGTCTCTTGGATCTGATGAGAAAACTAACGGTATTGAGCATCCCACTACGATTGAGAGTCTAACGTAGAAACGGTAGGTCTTAGGACCCAAGAAAGATGCAAATCAAGCCTCTAACATGCCATAAATGAAATAATACAATTGCGATGGTCGGATATTGCAAGAAACCAAGTCGAAAACAAAGTCTAAGTTGCAGTAAAGTTGGAATTACAACAGAGTTGTGATAGCAATAAGTCCGTTTTTAACACAAATTCTGAAGGATTTAACCAACCTTAAGGACTAGATCAAGAAAGAAGAAGTTAAGTAGCATAAGAACTTCAATTAGCCTAAGAATTCTGAAGAAATTCAGCAGCCAAGGAAGACAATAAATAGAGCAGATCGAACACAACTGAAACAGGGGCTCTGCAACATTCTTTTCTCCTCTACTTTTGTTAATTTTCTAGCAACTATGAACTAATTTCTAATTTCAGTTCAAGAGGAATACACACCATCTCCATTAGTAAGTTATGAGAAGTAATGTTAATATTGTAATTCTTTCAGATTCAAGCATTTATTTATTCCTGTTCAGAATTATGCTATTGATTATTATTCAAGCTTATTGAATTGTTTTGAGATCGCATGTATGCTTTCTAGTTTTTTTCAATCCGTAATTATTGTTAGGGACTGAAGTAAGAACCAACATACTTAATTTGATTGCTGCAACTCTCATCTTGATTTATTAAGGAAGAATAAACTAAGTTAAATTATCAAACTTTTGAATGTTTGCTTAGAATAAATGCACAGACTTTACTCCTAAAACTACTGCTGAGTGAATGAGAATTGCTTTCAATGATAAATTCGCTTGATGGTAAGAAATTGATTAGAGAGCTTTGTCTTATTAATTTACTTGTAAACTCATTGATTTCCCTTAGTTTTAAGGAATCTTGAATGTATTTGCTTGACGTGAAAAATATTTATTTTACTTCAATCATCAATAAATTTATAGGAATAAATATGTGGATCCTTAAACTGAGTTAACGACATATCAATTTATTATTTTTATAAGAATTATTGTTTCTTTAATTTTTCATTCAAATCCCCCGTTCTTTTTTATTTTAATATATTGTAAGAAGATTAAACAAAATTTTTTTTGGGTTTGACCTGGTTTTCACGATCATACTATAAATTTATTTTACTTATAATAATTAAATAGAATTATATTTTGAAGGTTACAAATAACAAACATTTATGTTTTTGGTGGTATGTATCGTGAGCACGCATAATACTAAAAGAGAGTAGACGTAGGCTTCCTTAATCTGCTACACCGATAAATCCTTTTTAGCCAGTCTCACAACCAGTAAATTGACTCGTTTTATCTGATAATTTATTATTATTATTCAATAATATTATACATTACAAGTAATTAACAAGAAAGAAATTACTAAATCTTGTCGAATACAATCTCAACCCCATCAACTGGCATTTGATGTGAAAGATAAACCATGTCAGCATCAGGATTAAGTAGTTCCCACCTGAAATTTCATCACAATAACATTAGAGAGAGGGTGTTCATGTTATGGAAAGGTGAGAAGAATACATGTCATTAAGGTAGGTTCGCGTCATCGTACATAACAGAACTAAGAACATAATAACAGTACAGTTAATTGTTTCTACAAACAATATTCATTGCGTTTAACAAAGCATGTGACTAGTGAAAAAAGATTTCGATGCTTACTTGTATCCTACACACAAATGATGTAAAAAAAGTGCCAGTTGTAGGCGAGCAAGCATGTTTCCTGGACAGATTCTCGATCCATTACCAAAAACTTGATACGTTCCAGGCCTTGCCGGTTCCTGTGTAAGAAAATTGTTGTAATGATAAGCCAGGCATAATATTCAGCTTTCTCATGTAACCGATATGATTTGCAATTTTGAACTTACATTCCATCTGTCTGGGTTGAAGCACATAGGATCCTCAAAATTTTCAGGATTTGTATGGAAGTATCGAGCCCAGATAATCACTTTCCAATTCTTCGGTATCTTATAACCTATATATGTGTATAGCCATTGATATTTATCATCTATTCGATCAATTCAACTATCCTCCAGTACTTACCAGGAGAAAAAGAGACCAAAAAGCTAATGATCAGAGGTACCTTTATACTCAACTTCTCTGGTGGCCATTCTAAAAATAACCGCTGCAATGTTGGCCATTCTTATAGTTTCTTCAACGACCTGCTTGAAGAATATAGAGCAGGAATTTGGATTAGTAAAATGATAGTTATTAACAGTTAAAGACAGGGAACCGTGTACCAAACCTAGCCACTTAATGTATCCATACCTTGTTTGTGTACTTGAGTTTAGCAACATCTTCACTTGTAATGAAATCTCCTTTTTTGTTCTTGCATAGAGCAGTGTTCTCCTCCTATAAAAAAAAAATGTCAAACGAAGAAAACCGCAATTTTGTTTGCGAGAATCTAGCTATTTCTTCTTGTACAAATCATACCCGTAGCTTTGCAAGGACATGAGGATACTTGGCAAGATAGTAAATAGCCCACGTTGAAGCAATGGACGTAGACTCATACCCAGCAATAACAAGGCCAACAATGTTGTCTAGCACCTCTTGATCACTTAATTGACTTCCTTCATCGTCTTCAATTTGCATCAGTCCATCCATTAGATCATTTGTCTTCTCAGACTCATGTTGCCTTTTCTTCTTCTCAAGTTCCCCTCTGAATATTGCGTCAAGCTTCTTCTTGCACTGTCACAGTTAACACCATAGATAGATATATGATAGATTATATTATAATATTCCATAATTTATCCTCCTTATGACAAATCTAGGCCTTCACAGATATTTGGAGAGTGAGTCACATAAGCAGGAGATTGACCTCTTAAACAGGTAAGGCCAGGTTAAAAGAGAACTAGTTTATTGTACGAGTTTAAACCTGCAGAGCATGGCGATAGGCAGTTCCAGGAATGTTCAATGGGTAAGCTCTAACTCCACGGACCAACCCCCTAAACAACTCATCTATGGCATCCAACTGCTGTCCCGGTTGCAAGCCTACGAATAATTTCCCAATGTTCTCGAAGGTTACCTGTTAATTAATTGTTATAATTAAGTGCACAAATCAATATATATTTCAAGGATCTTTGGCTTAATTTGCAATAAATAGGCTACTCCCTCGTAAACCAATACACACACACACACACACACACACACAGAGACAGCTAATTAAGGATAATATGAGTATTATATCAAATGTGAATTTTGACGGAAGAAAATCATAAAAGTAAACTTGTGGGTCCTAAAACTTAACAGAACTTTTTAGTTTTTTCTTTCTATAAAAATGGATCTCACCTTTTTAATCTCCTTGTAAGTATTGATTCTACGCTTATCGACCCATGATTGGAGGGCAGCCACCATCCTCGGCTGTACGAGAGCAGCTATGCGGCAAAGAGCATCTGGCCGAGTGATAGCATTAGTCACGTGGTTTC
>Ga0325410_1004602_pt1 | contig 15388 bp, 11 predicted proteins | sample PopdelMetagenome_16_FD_206182 | JGI IMG/M metagenome (GOLD analysis project Ga0325410, IMG submission 206182) | Populus deltoides microbial communities from Bellville, Georgia, United States - Xylem-PdIQD-R3 | ecosystem: Host-associated > Plants > Phyllosphere > Stem > Wood/Secondary xylem...
GGAGGAGGAAGGGACCAGACGACGCGTCGTCTGGTCACTATTCATTGTCTTCCCCGTTTTACCCAAAAGAAACAGCGTTGGAGCCTTGTTTGCAGGTGCATTTAATGCTCGTTTTCTCCATCAAATAAAACAAAACTTGCACGTAAAGGATCCCCTGCAGTTCGTCTACAACCCCATGTGAACGGTTCAGGATGAATGACAGCACAGCGACGCCGGCGACGGCGTGAATAGGTCAACTCAGGCAGCCTTTTCCTACAGATTTGACAACGTAGGGTGGCTACTTTGAACCAACGGTTGGGATCCTTCCCAACAGAATAAAGGGCTAAAATTTTTTCCCTCGTGAAGACAAGATTGCCCTCTTCCACCGCCTATAAATAGGAGCAAATTTCATGTTCGGAGCAAGAAAGAAATCAAGTGCAAAGTTGACAAAAAATCAGCCTTTCTCCCTTTTTTTTCATCATTTTCTGCTTTCTCCTTCTCAGCCACACCTTCGGCCGCCACTAATCTCAGCCACCGTTTCTACCACCAACCGGCCACCAAGCAGCCACCGTGGCCTTCTTCCTCTTCTCCTTCCAGCGTTTCTCTCTCCTCTGCAACTTCTTCTTCTTCTTCTTCTTCTCTGCTTCCTCTGCCACCGGCCACCGTCACCTCAGCCGAAGTCCCCTGAGCCGCCGAACACACATCCCCAGCACGACCGCAAACCCTCACCACCTCAGGTGGTTTTCCTCCCTGCGTCGCCTCCTTCTTCTTCGTCGAGGCCGCTCCATGCAGAATTCATTTTTGCATGCAGCGGCAGAATAATTAACCTTGCCATTGGGCCGGGCCAGTTTTGGCCCAGCCCAAATGGCTGGGCTGGTCTGGCCCGGCCCCCTAATTTTTTTTTTTGAAAAAGAATCCAAAATTTTTTCAAAAATCATTAAAAAAAATCATGATTTTCTCAAATACTTTTCTATCCATTTTGCATAATATCGGGTTGTATATTTACACTGTAAAATACAAATCCGGTATTAAATTATCTGGTTTTGTCGGAAATATTTCAAAAAAATTTCAAAACATTTGTAAAAAGAAAAAATATTTTAATGCATACGACCAAATCCTAAAATTTTTCCAAGCATATTTTTCAAACAAAAATTGCATCTTTTTCATGTTTAAAAAAATCAAAAAATGGATATCGTAACCAGTTTATGATTATCCATTAGGATTTGGCCAATATGTCAAAAATCTTTTTCAAATCCTTTTTTAGGGTCTAGATGTAGACTTTAATATTGGTGGGGTGTAAAATTACATGATAAAGTACACCCTCATGTATTAAAGATACAAAGTGCAGAAATGCGATGCTAATAATCGGACTTTAGAACGGTTAGAATTTAACCTGATAAGGTAGAAACTCTCTCATGAAGAGAGATATGCCTTGAACCTTAGAAAAGACCAACCAATAGAAACCCAACTTAGAAAAAAACAATCAAACAACAATGCAGCTTACCTTAGGTAAGGTGCACTGGGGGTGATGTGTCTTCCCCTTGCACAACCAGTCCCTTACCCAGACTCTCGCAGACCATAGGTTCCTAGTGACCATAATACTAGGTGGCGACTCCTAAACATTAATCATAATTCTATGATTAAAAACCATTTTCAACACACAACACCTCATCAGGAGGCACGATATGAGCCTCCGCCATCGCCAGACGACGTCGCGCCCCCCGCGACAGGATGGTGACTCCACTGGGGACCACCTTGTCTGGTCGGACTAAGCTTTGCTTGTTTAATTGTTTACTTTTTGGTTGGTCTTTAATTTTAGCTCATATTTTTACTACTTTAGCATGCATTTAAATTTTGCGAAGAAACCTAATTCTAGGTTAGGTGGGGAGTAGTGGTCTGCCTCATGACTTTCAGTCGGGGTTCAGATTCGTGAAACATCCAACTATAAGCTGAGTGTTTACTCGGTAATGGCGATCACACTGTGCCTTAACCATTTCTTGTAAAGCCCTATACTGCCTTCACGTGAGGTGGTCACTGGGCAGTTCATAGACCCTTTTAAGACTAGGTAGAAAGCCTACCCATCATGTAATGACCTAGAACCTTCCTTTAGAGCATGAAGGCCCTATATATTCATTCTGCATAGGTTTTTGCCATTCATACCCAATATACATACATCTGCATCCACACACATCCATCCATCCATTGTAAATAACATACATACTTGTATCAGGTTGAAATATAGGTCCCCAAAGAGCCTACAACACCCGACTCCGAGCAAGAAACATGGAAGATGAAGAGCGTGCTCACCGTGATGCCCATTTCCAAGAAGAGTTAGAGTCTCTGAAAGCAAGTGTGGCTCGCCTCACTAGCTTACTCAAGCAAACACTTAGAAATGTCTCTAGTGAAGATCCTTCCAACCGACCTGCTATTTTTGCTCAGCCTTCAGCAACAGCTCAGCCCGAAGAAACAATGAGTGAACATGGTGAAGAACCTACACCTAATCCAGCATTTGTCCACTCAATGCCACCGGCACCAACCCCTGCAGTCATAGATCCATTTGTCAATGAGTCCCACAGGACCAAGTCATCCAATGGCATTGATCAAGATAAGATGGCGGCATTGAAAGCTCGGATTAGAGCCATTGAAGGGATAGACTTGTATGATCCAGTACGGGCAGCAGAAATGTGTCTGGTCCCAAATGTAGTTGTCCCAAAAAAGTTTTGTGCTCCTGAATTCATCAAATACACTGGAACACAATGCCCCATGACTCATCTCAAATCATATTCAACAAAATGGCAGAAGTAGTACATGATGAAAAATTACTGAAGCACCTTTTCCAGGATAGCTTGAGTGGGGCAGCATTGAGCTGGTATATGAGATTGGACAACACAAAGATCCAAAAATGGAAAGACTTGGTGGATGCTTTTGTCAAGCAATACAAGTACAATATGAACATTGCTCCTGATAGAACTAGTCTGTCCAATCTAGAGAAAAGGGACAAGGAAAGCATAAGGGAATATGCTCAAAGGTGGAGAGATCTAGCTGCTCAAGTACATCCTCCGCTCCTGGATAAAGAGATGGTCACTCTGTTTGCCAACACGCTCAAGGACCCCTACTATGAGCATGTGATGGGTAGTTCGGCCCAACAATTTACTAACGTTGTGGCAGTAGCTGAGCGTATAGAGCAAGGTGTCAAGAGTGGTAGAATTCCTGTGCCAACTGTGGAAAAAAGGGGCTTCGAAGGTAAAAGGAAAGAGGTTAACCATATTGAGGGTAACTATAGGGGTACGAAGAACCCATTCCAAAATTACCACACTCCATCCTTTTCACCCCAAATCACCAACATCAATTTCAACTCTTCTTTTACTTCCAGAAAACCTAAGCCTCAAACCAAACACCAAAGAATCCAAGAACAGCTACCTCCATTACCACTAGCCTTAAATGAGATATACCAAAAGCTACTAAGCATCGGGTATATAGCTCCAGAACCCTTAACACCTCTGCAACCACCTTACCCTAACTGGTACAAGCCCAACCTCACTTGCGAGTATCATGCTGGTGCCGCGGGACACAACATTCATACTTGTAGCGCCTTCAAAAACAGGCTCATGCATTTGATCAAAGCTGGGTGGATAACATTTGAAGGAACTCCAAATGTGAGTTCAAACCCTCTACCCAATAATGCTTCAAGTAGTGGATCAGAAATGCACTAGAGGCGGAATACCCGGGAAACCTCAAAGTACCGATGGCAAGAGCAAGGTGTGAGGAAGGTAGTGTGCACTCTCAAGGATAGAGGACAAAGTTCTTTTATAGGATGGGAAGATGAAGCCTGCCCAATTATTTCCTTTTGTTTGATCATGTCTGTTTCAACCTGTTTTAGTCTTGTTGACAATTTAGCTCATAATGCCACAAGACTTTCTCTATCAAATGAGCCTTTTCTGTTAAATCATGTGTTTCTCTGTGTTCATGATGTACCTTCATACAAATAACATACTGAGCACACCTTTGTACTCACAAAACCACTGCACTAAGAATTCTTTGGTGTTTTCCCTTTTTCTCTCTCCCAAAAAAAAAACAGGCATGACCCCATGTTTTCACAAGGATTTTTGGGAAATCAAAGTTTTAATACAAAAACCAAAAATCAAATTGGTGTTTGTTCTAATAATCAAGTTCTGAAAATTCAAGTGATATCCTAACACTTATAAAAAACCTGAAAGACAACCCGAACACCATGAGATAACTTCAAAGCTGAGTTTTGACTGCATGAATAATGAGAAACCATTTTGCATATTTGTATGTGAGAAAGCGAAGCTTGTCGATTCTAACTGCATGCATTTGAAATGAAGAAAGGCCATTTTTTTTATCATCCTTTCACAATGCTAAAAATCCCTTGTAGTCCCTTTTTGAGCCTAATAACTTTTTCTTGAAAAATAACCTTGGCTAGGATCACACCCTACACTGGGGGGGCAAGTGCAAAAAAAATCCTTAATGATTGAAAGTGCCCAAATAACTCTTGGGGGGGCATGAAAAACCTCAACGATTAAAAGTGCCCAAACAATACTAGGGGCATAAAAGAAAATTCTCAATCAATCGAAGGTGCCCATACAAAGCTGGGGGGCATGAAGAAAAATCCAAAAGATCCAAAAATTTTGAGCAAAAAAAAAAAGGCCAATGCAATGATGCTCAAAATCAAATGAAGAAAACAAAAACAAAGAGAAAAAACCCAAGCCCAACACTGGGGGGCACCGTGGACCATTTTACAAATCAATTCCAAGGTCCAGAAATGTATGAGCAAAAAAAGTTTGGGATACAAGCACTGGTGATCCTTAGTCTTAAAATCCCTTAAACACCTTTTGAGCCGATAGATAACTTTTTTCTTCATAACCAAGAGCCAAGCCTACGTTACGTGCCCAATTAAGCCCTTTCTGATCAAAGGCAGGCAATCTGGATAGGTGAGCAATGCTTTCCCATGCGAAACAAGTCGTTATTCATGCAATCAAAATGAATGCTTTGAAAACTGGTTCTTTGAAACCCTCAGATTGGGTCCTAAAACCTTTTTAACCAACAAAACATCACTTCATATTTTCGAAAGACGGTTCTCAATAACCCTCAAATTGATATTCCAAACTTTTGTGACCATCCAAATGTCACTTCATATTTTTCACCAAAATCAAAACCAAAAGTTTTCATCACTTCTGAAAACCTCTCCATAGGAATCACTTGAATTTTTTTCAGAATGAGTTTGCTTTGAACAAACATCAAAATGATTTTTGTGTCTGGAATAACTTTGAAATTCCAAAAATTCTACATGAAAACAACTCCTTGTAAATAACCAAATCTTTTTCCACATAGCCTCATCTCCAAAGAAAACCCAAATTGAACTCTTGGAGACATGATCAAACTGGGGGGCAATCCATATAAGGCTGGCTCCATGATTCCTCTTCTAAGAAAACATGAGATATAATGCATAGTTGACAATCCTTCAGATAAAGGTTTGTGGACAAAGAAGCATGTTGATCCCCCTTAGAGGTCAAAATCGCAAGATACGACTCGAGTAAGCAAGAGTTGAAAGAGCCATCAAAGCTTACTATTAGAGACAAACTTTTGAGAAAAGGAGAAACTCCATGAAGAGAAGGGGACCTATATTTCTCAGGTAAGTATACATGCATTTTGATCATGATGCATTACTTTCATCCATGACAGATCGGTGTCTCATCGTCACCTCTTTTTGAGCGGGCTGTTGAGTCCTCATCATGTAGATAGTGTGCTTCTAGCCCTATCTTCTTTTCCCTTCGAGTGCGCCTTTGAGCCCTCACCTCTTGGGTAGTATGTTTTCTAACCCTACCTCCTTTTGAGTGCGCCCTAGAGCCCTCAACCACTTTAGATAGTGCGTTTTCTAACCATACCTCCTTTTGAGTGTGTCTTTGATCCCTCACCTCTTGGGTAATCTGTTTTCTAACCCTATCTCTTTTTGAGTGCGCCTCCGAGCCATCACCTTTGGTTAGTGTGTTTTCTAACCCTACCTCTCTTTGAATGCATCTTTGAGCCCTCACCCCTTGGGTAGTGTATTGTCTAACCATACCTCCTTTTGAGTGCGCCTTGGAGCCTTCACCTCTTGGGTAGTGTGTTTTCTAACCCTGCCTCTTTTTGAGTGCGCCTTTGAGCCCTCACCTCTTGGGTAGTGTGTTTTCTAACCCTGCCTCCTTTTGAGTGTGTCTTTGATCCCTCACCTCATGGGTAGTGCGTTTTCTAACCCTGCCTCATTTCGAGTGCGCCTTCAAGCCCTCATCCCTTGGGTAGTGTGTTTTCTAACCCTGCCTCATTTCGAGTGCGCCTTCAAGCCCTCATCCCTTGGGTAGTGTGTTTTCTAACCCTGCCTCATTTCGAGTGCGCCTTTGAGCCCTCATCCCTTGGGTAGTGTGTTTTCTAACCTTGCCTCCTTTCGAGTGCGCCTTAGAGCCCTCGACCACCTTGGGTAGTGCGTTTTCTAACCCTACCTCCTATGGAGTGTGCCTTTCAACCCTCGTTCCCTTTGGGTCCTATCTCTTTTCAAATGCTCATTTGAGCTCCAATCTCTTGTATAGTGCACCTCCGAGTCCTATCATGTTGTCCCTTCAAGACATTTCATTATAGGTCACCCATCATAATCAAACCTCTTTGAAAACTCTTTTCATCTTCTATTTGGGCCAGTTGCATATTACAATTAAACCATCTTTTGAGAAATCCTTGCATTTCTCACCACTTTCAAAATCTTCCATTTGGGTCGGTTGCCCATTACAATGAAACCATTTTGAAAAATCTTCGCATTTCTCATCACCTACAAAATCTTTCATTTGGGCTGGTTGCCCATTACAATAAAACCATTTTGAGAAATCTTCGCATTTCTCACCACTTTAAAAAATCTGTGTATTTTTCACCACATTAAAAAAATCTTGTGCTTTTCACCCGGATAGGTCACCCATTACAACAAGACCACTTTGAAAAATCTCTGTATTTTTCATCTCTTTGAAAAAATCTTCATGTTTTTCACCCGGGCAGGTCGCCCATTACAACAAGACCACTTTGAAAAATCTTTGTATTTTTCACCGTTTCAAAAAAAAATATCTCTGAAAAAGCTTTGCGTTTTTCACCCGGGCAGGTCGCCCATTACAACAAGACCACTTCAAAAAAAAAATTCTCTGGGTAGGTCACCCATGACAATTTGACCATTTTAAAATCTTGAAATTTTCAAAAGAAAAATCTTTACTTTGAGTGCGCTTTCTAGCCCTCAAAAGGATTCATCAATTCTCAATATGATGAGTCCGTCATCTCTCATTCTTCTTTTTCTTCTTTACAATGCTCACTATCTAAAGTCTCTTACGAGACTTTCTATCGTAAGCATTGTAAAGAGGGGGGCAACTGTCATAACCCAATTCTGGGTTATTCCTCAAAAATCAATTTTTTTTCAAAATAAAAATCAAAAAAATAAAATAAAAAGCTGGCAACGTAGAGAAAGCAAGCCGGGAAATCAAGCTGTAATTTTTGGAGGAAATTCAAGGCCTAATTGTACCCCATTATGCCCAAGAATGGAGAAAAATGCAAATTCAAGGTCAAATTAAATTATTATTGGACGAATTTGCATAAAAATTAAGTCCAATGACATAATTATATTTTTAATAGGCCAATTTGATTTAATCATGGGCCAAATTAAATTTTAATTATGTTTAAGAATTAATTTAAGTCCAATTGAAGGATTTAATTAAGTACAAGGACTTAATTATACTTTAAATGGGTCAAATTAATTTTATTTGGGGCTGAATTGGTGAAAAATTAAGTTTGGGAGCCTAATTTGGGCTTAATTGAGAAGATTGGAATTTTAAGAGACTAAATTTAATTTTTACCAAGTTAATTGATTGAAATTAGGGGCCAAATTGCAAGAAAATTGAAGTTTTGGGGTCAATTAGGGGCTAAATTGAACAAATCCGAGGCCAAGGACCATTCTGCAATAGGCGGCAAACTATGAGGATTCAATTGACAAAAACCGGGGGTGAAATTGAAGAAATTGAAAGTTTAATGGTCAATTAGGGGTTAAATTGACAAAATCCGAGACCAAGGACCATATTGTAAAAGGCGCGTAATTTCGGGGCTGCAATTGTAGTTCATCAGGGGCTTAATTGCATTAAATCCAAAGTTTATGGTCAATTAGGGGTTCAATTGCAAGAAATTGAAAGCCGGAGGACTGAATTGAAAATCAGATTAAATCCCTAATTCAGTCAAAACGGCGCAGTTTTGTATAAAAAAAGGGAGGAGGAAGGGACCAGACGACGCGTCGTCTGGTCACTATTCATTGTCTTCCCCGTTTTACCCAAAAGAAACAGCGTTGGAGCCTTGTTTGCAGGTGCATTTAATGCTCGTTTTCTCCATCAAATAGAACAAAACTTGCACGTAAAGGATCCCCTGCAGTTCGTCTACAACCCCATGTAAACGGTTCAGGATGAATGACAGCACAGCGACGCCGACAACGGCGTGAATAGGTCAACTCAGGCAGCCTTTTCCTGCAGATTTGACAACGTAGGGTGGCTACTTTGAACCAACGGTTGGGATCCTTCCCAACAGAATAAAGGGCTAAAATTTTTTCCCTCGTGAAGACAAGATTGCCCTCTTCCACCGCCTATAAATAGAAGCAAATTTCATGTTCGGAGCAAGAAAGAAATCGAGTGCAAAGTTGACAAAAAATCAGCCTTTCTCCCTTTTTTTTCATCATTTTCTGCTTTCTCCTTCTCAGCCACACCTTCGGCCGCCACTAATCTCAGCCACCGTTTCTACCACCAACCAGCCACCAAGCAGCCACCGTGGCCTTCTTCCTCTTCTCCTTCAAGCGTTTCTCTCTCCTCTACAACTTCTTCTTCTTCTTCTTCTCTGCTTCCTCTGCCACCGGCCACCGTCACCTCAGCCGAAGTCCCCTGAGCCGCCGGACAGACATCCCCAGCACGACCGCAGACCCTCACCACCTCAGGTGGTTCTCCTCCCTGCATCGCCTCCTTCTTCTTCGTCGAGGCCGCTCCATGCAGAATTCATTTCTGCAAGCAGCGGCAGAATAATTAACCTTGCCATTAGGCCGGGCCAGTTTTGGCCCAGCCCAAATGGCTGGGCTGTGCTGGTCAGGCCCGGCCCGGCCCCCTAATTTTTTTTTTTGAAAAAAATCCAAAATTTTTTCAAAAATCATTAAAAAAAATCATGATTTTCTCAAATATTTTTCTATCCATTTTGCATTATATCGGGTTGTATATTTACACAGTAAAATACAAATCCGGTATTAAATTATCTGGTTTTGTCGGAAATATTTCAAAAAAATTTCAAAACATTTGTAAAAAGAAAAAATATTTTATTGCATACGGCCAAATCCTAAAATTTTTCCAAGCATATTTTTCAAACAAAAATTGCATCTTTTTCATGTTCAAAAAAATCAAAAAATGGATATCGTAACCAGTTTATGATTATTCATTAGGATTTGGCCAATATGTCAAAAATCTTTTTCAAATCCTTTTTTAGGGTCTAGATGTAGACTTTAATATTGGTAGGGTGTAAAACTACATGATAAAGTACACCCCCATGTATTAAAGATACAAAGTGCAGAAATGCGATGCTAATAGTCGGACTTTAGAACGGTTAGAATTTAACCTGATAAGGTAGAAACTCTCTCATGAAGAGAGATATGCCTTGAACCTTAGAAAAGACCAACCAATAGAAACCTAACTTAGAAAAAAACAATCAAACAACAATGCAGCTTACCTTAGGTAGGGTGCACTGGGGGTGATGTGTCTTCCCCTTGCACAACCAGTCCCTTACCCAGACTCTCGCAGACCATAGGTTCCTAATGACCATAATACTAGGTGGCGACTCCTAAGCATTAATCATAATTCTATGATTAAAAACCATTTTCAACACACAACACCTCATCAGGAGGCATGATATGAGCCTCCGCCGTCGCCAAACGACGTCGCGCCCCCCGCGACATACACATTAAAAATTGAACTATTTAGGATACATATCATCAAATGATAGTTAGATTACATGAAATACAAATTACTTGACATGAAAAATCATACAATATACAAAGTCTAATACTTAAAGCTAAACAATAATAATACAATCCTAAGCTATTGTTCTCAACAAGTCTACGATGAATCTGAAGTCATACAATAAACATATATCATTTTGTTAATACAATATTAAAAGGCATATAGTATTCAATAAAAGTATTCTTTAAACCCTCCCTCCCTCATTTTTTGTTTTTTTTTTCTAACTGAATCTTAAATTCAACAATTAATCATATGGTTAATGTCTTCAAAAGCAATTCAATCTTGATTGATCCCATATTAATATTCTTACTCTAACTATCACTTCCAAAAAATACTAATGAACCATTTTTTATGAATGCTCATAAATCCACCCAGCTCATCTTTTCTTACCCTTTATACTATTAATATTCACAATGCAATTTCGCATTTAAAGAATTTATATTTACAAAATCTATGGAATTCTTATAACGGTATAAAGTGTAAAACACCTTCTTGGAACTTGTAAATACCCGGTACTCTTAATTGTTGCCCCCTCACCGCCACTTCTGTAACCTTTTATGCATTAACAGGACACAAATTATTTTAACTCAATAATTCATTATTAGAATTCTATTAAGATTCTTACTTAGTTTTACATTGTCAACCCAATTAAAAAGACTCACATCATTAATGCACACTCTGTAAGGTCTAAACACATACTCCAATCATGCTTATTTATTTCCATATAACAAGTGATTTTGCTTAAACACATAATCCAATATACAAGCTTTTACTTTCATGCTTCTAGAATCTTTCAACAATCCAGTACCTTTTATTTTTGGCCTTCACATCAATTTCCTAACTTAACATGCATGAGATATCATAATGACCTCAATTTTCCAAGTATTCTTTTTCCAAAATCTGCTTAACTTCCATATCATCTGTTGTTTTCACTACATAGTTTTTCATTCCATGTATGTTACCTATAATGATTTTCATTATATTATCTTTAGGTTAACTTATCATCCTTTAGCACATTTACATCTTTACTACCTATCATTCATCCATATAACAAGGGTCTTGATAACCTTACTCTCCACTCACATGGTTAATTAGATCAAACAATGTTGGTCATCAGCAACCACTGATGTCATTAGTCTCCACACCATGATAAACTAATCAAACAATAACGGTCATCAACATCCATTGATGCCATTAGTCTCCACATAGTGGAAGACTAAGCAAACAATGGTGGTCATCAGTAATCACTAATGTCATTAGTCTCCACACAATAGCGGACTAATCAAACTTTACTCAAACATTCCATACTAAGTTCTCCACATGTTCTTGGTAACATACTCAACACATTATTCCACTTCAATTAATTGTTTTTCATTATAACACCTTATGTATCTCACTAGGTTACCCTAACCCAAAATCCGTCATACTCACTTTATTCTTTACAATACCTCCTTGTATTTATACTTGTACAATTCATCTGTCATAAATCCAAATATAAATCATGATATTGTATTTTTATTATCCATTTTGAATACCATGCACAACTATTCTTCTTTGTATACCTACTTCTACAATCAAGTGCAATACTGTCCATTTAAAATGCCTACTTTTTTAGTACCAACCATGACATTTCATTCCTAAAATCCAAAGTTCATATTGGGAATACAAAATTTTACTATGTCATGTATGCATACATTTCAATTATATAAATCAATACATTTTCCACTTCTAGTAACATATCTTATCTATACTGTTTCAGTTATAATCTTTTTTATATGTTTTTTTAAAACAATTTTGTATTTTGTATTTACTTCTCTATGATTTTTTTTATTTAGCTTTTTTAAATAGTAATTATTTTTTTATTATATTGGATGTGTTTAATTTTTTAGAATGTTAGTATGATTCATTTGTAGTTTTTTTTATATTTAATATAGATTAAATTTATTTTTTAAAATAAAAAATATTTATTTTTAATATGTGTTGTCTTGCATGATATTTTGTTTCCTTTTATTTTATTCAATAAATTTTACGTGTGTGTCAATTCTATTACAAATTTATTTTAATAAAAACAATTCATTAAACACAATTAGGTAAATGACCTGTGTTGTGATATTAAATATTTTGATATACATTTATCTCTTGGTTTTTCTAATTTTGTTTTTATTTATTGTTAATGACCTTTTTTTTATTTCTTTACACAATAGTTCTTGATTTATTTTCATCTCATTTGTTTGTGTGATTGAAAAGTGTTTTTGTAAAAAATTAAATTTTTTTTGCTTCAAATTAATTTCTTTTTGATGTTTTTAGACTGTTTTGATGTGCTAATGTTAAAAATAAATTTTATAAAAATTACTTTGATGCATTTCCAAATGAAAAACACTTTGAAAAGAAAATGTCACCACCATACCAAACGAGCTGAATTAGATGCGTGCATAAGTTTTTCAATTTATATTTAGGAATTTTTTATGTGAAAAAACACATTGAAAAACTCTGCATGTTCATGTTTTTTTATCATGTATTGATGTTTTCAATTTAATCCTTGTTCTTTGAATTTTTTTTCCTTGACCGTTTTATAATTATTGTTTTTATTTTTATCATTTAATCCAAGTTTATAGTTTAATATTTTTTTTCTTTTTGTTCCTAATTATTTTGATTTTTTTTGTTAGTGTTTTTAATCTTTTCAATTTAACTCTCAAATTGAAAATTTGATGTTGCCTTTTAATTTATTTTTTTATTTCAATTTTAACCCTCATTCTTTTAAATGTTATTTTTTTATTTAGGATATTTTTTGTAATTTTTGTTGTAATTTCATCCTTCAATATTTTATTTCTTAGAGAATGGGCTTCATGATTTTTCTCATGTATAGTGTTTCTGATTTGATAACGCAAGTTATGGGTTTGAAAAGCTAATAAAGGTTAATATTTTTCTTGTCTTATTTTCTTTACCAATATCACTTTTCAAAAAAAAAAATTCAAGTCCATTTTTACAATTGATTTTTATGGTGTCATATTTTTATAAAGTTATCTCAATCTCATATGTCAGGTCATGAATTTCATATATTAACCAACTTTGCACATAAAAAAATTATAAAAATATTACTGTTTTATTTTTTTTATTATATTATCAAATTAATTATAAACTAAATTTTTTTTCAAGTTAAAAAAGTAATCTAGTCTAACCACCAAACTAATTGTAGCTATAAGAGTCCGGTCGGCTTCTCTAGAGGGGAACCTCTGTTGCCTGACCTTGCAAGCCCTAGTGCCTACTCACCAGAGATTGGTTCTCTCGGCGGGTTTTATAAAAAAAAATTATTTTCGACAATTTCCATGCTTCCTACATTCTAATTCAGTGTCTTCAAGTTTTAATAAAAAAGGAGCTGAAGTCTGTTTTACAAGTAAAACACCTATTTTAGATAATTATTACTCTCTCTTTTTTAGGTAATGTGCTTGTTTTTTTCTCTAAAAATAAGTTCCTTGTCGTGAAAGTCAAAGCAAAAGCCGTTGAACTGATTACAAGCACAACAAAATTACATAAAGAGTACGTTTATTTACTGGAAAATAACTTTTTTAAGAAAGTAAATTTTAGAAAAAATGAATTTTGAAGATGTAAATTCTGAAAAAATATTTTTTAATGTTTGATAGTGTAATAAAAAATAAATTGAAAAATATTTTCCAATATTTGGTTATGTCATGGAAAATGAGCTGGAAAATAACTTATTAATATTTTATTTTTTTAAGTTTATTAAAATAATGAGAAAAAAATCTTACAAATTAAAAAGTTGAATGAAAATGAAATTGAAAAAAAATATAATTTCATAAATTATCTCAAATAAAATAAATAATAATCAAAATAATAGATATCAAATAAAAAATAAAAAATTGAAAGATGAAGAAATTAAAATAATAATAATTAAAATTTCATAAATTATTTCAAATAAAATAAGTAATAATCAAAAGAATGAGGACCAAATTTAATAGATAAAAAATTTTAATTATAAAATGATAAGGGAAAAGCAAAATAAAAATGAGGACCAAAGTTAATATAAAAATTAAATTATAAGGGATGAAATTGAAAAATAAATATATATATATATATATATATATATATATATATATATATATATATATATATATATAGCAATCAAAAGTTTGAGAACCAAATTTAATATAATCGGCAAATAATGTGACATTTCTAAATTTTTCACAACTTCCGGAAAGTGTTTTCCGCCCAAAATAAAAGGAAAACACTTTCCTGGAAATCAAGCCAAATTTTTTTTTTACTGGAAAATGTTTTCCCTTGACCGGAAAATGTTTTCCGTTGACCAACTTTTTTAATGACAAACAAACACAGAAAAATTTGGAAAGTGGTTTCCTGAAAATCATTTTCTGAGAAACAAACGCCTCCAAAATCTATATTTATTTTCTTTCCTCTACTCCAAAAAAAAAATTAATTTTTTACTCCATATATAGGTACATTATTGCATTATAAGAATTTATATTATCATTTCATCATTTATCAAATTCCTTGATAAAGACTGATTAAATACAATTTGGCCAAAAGACTGATTACTTTGTAACAAATCATTTTTAAGTAATTATCAACTGTAATTAAATATACGTGTTTTGTTAAGTTTTGGGAAAATATCATAATTTGAAAAAGCTTGGAGGGAAATAGCATGGTTTTTATATTATCATATGTTTTTTAATATTAATTTTGAACACAAAAATTATTGGAAATAACGGTTATGTAGTAAAAAGTCAAAATGCATATCTCATGTAAATTAATTTATATATACAAAAATCAAACCAAAATTTTATAAAAATTTAATGGTGAAGAGATTAGATTAAAGATTAAATGGCTAAGAAATAGACAAGATAAACTTACATGGCAGAAATAGAAAAATAAATGAAGAAAACAAAGAGAAAGAAAAAAGAAATAATGAGTCATCGAAAACGTATTGTGGTTTCATTTTTAACATATTTGATATTGTTAGAAAGATCTTAACGAGATAAATTTAAATACACTTTGAAAAACCATCAAACAATTATAACCCCTAAACAATCTTAACCCTCAATTAATCCCAAACAAAACCCATAACCCTTAATTAACCCTAAACAAAACCCCTAAATGACACTAAGCACAAATTAACTACAAACAAAATCCCTAACCAAATTAACTACATCAAAGATGACATCATAAAAAAAAGAAAAAACTTTGATGTAGATATTTACAAGGGCGGCTGTGAATAAGAACTGTAAAAAAGAAAAGATCAGAACATTCCACCACATTATCATTCATGTCTGTTTCTTATTAGCGGTTGTAATCTGAAGAGCGGCCTATGATCTATA
>Ga0325410_1004604_pt1 | contig 15382 bp, 5 predicted proteins | sample PopdelMetagenome_16_FD_206182 | JGI IMG/M metagenome (GOLD analysis project Ga0325410, IMG submission 206182) | Populus deltoides microbial communities from Bellville, Georgia, United States - Xylem-PdIQD-R3 | ecosystem: Host-associated > Plants > Phyllosphere > Stem > Wood/Secondary xylem...
CTTTTGATTTTTTGTGCAATTTCTTGGATATTGCTCGAAACATTGCTCTTTTTTTATAAGACAAAATTTTGATATTTTATAGAATTGTTGGTGGGTGGATCCAATTTAATTTGTCTTGAGAAAATTACAGTTTTAAGTAATTAATCTATTCATTCATGGATATATATTACTGCTAACTTTTTCGAACTCATTTTGTTGTGATTTTGAGTTGTTTGGAATTGTGTTTTAAATTATATATATATTTTAATGGAGAGACTCACCTAGGTCGAGCAATTCGCACCATCACCATGATTGTTACGCTAGGACCGCGGAGGAAGGCGACATTCTTGAAGGTTCTTGTGTTAAATCCGAGGTTTGATCTCCTCCTTCACCACCACCCTTGAAGCATAACAAGATTATTGTCTAGTTCGAATTTGGCGGTGGCCATTGAATAATGTTAACAAACAGAGAGTGTTCTCATGTTTTGGCTCCAATGAGTTATGTCTTGGTTATTAAAATTCGCCAGCTACATTTCTGTTGTTCGATAATGTAAGACCAAGCCATGAGAGGGTTACAAAATTTATGACTCCCAATAAAGATATTAGACTATCAATTGCTATTTGCATTTTCACATGAGAGGAATGTTGGGATTATTTGCAGTTGTTTAATTAAATTTTTATATTAACATCAATTTCAATATAACCACCAAAATATAATTCTGACTTAACTATCACAAACAAAATAAATTTGTAATATGATTGTGAAAACCAGGTCGAACCCAAGAGAAATTTCGTTTATTAATCTTCTTACAGTATACCAAAATGAGAAAGAACGGTGGATTTGAATGAAAAATTCAAGAAACAATAATTCTGAAAATAATAAATTGATATGTCGTTAAATCAGTTCAAGAGTTCAAACATCCATTCCTATAAATTTGTTGATCATTGAAGTAAAATAAATATTCTTTCACGTCAAGTAAATAAATTTGATATCCTTTAAAGCCGGGAGAAATCAATGAAATTACGAGTACATTAATTAGAAAAAGCTCTGTAATCAATTTCTTGCCATCAAACGAATGTAATATTGAAAGCAATTTTCATTCACTCGGCAGTAGTCTTAGGAATAAAATCTATGCATTTATTCTAAGCAAACGTTCAAAAGCTTGACAATTTTAGTTTATTTTTCCCTAATAAATCAAGATGAGAGTTTCAGCAATCAAATTAATCTTTAAGCTAGAAAGCATACATGCTATCTCAAAACAATTCAATAAGCTTGAATAACAATCAATAGCATAATTCTGAACAAGAAAAAATAAATACTTGAATATGAAAGAATTACACTGATAACGTTACTTCTCACAACGTGCTAATGGAGATGGTGTGTATTCTTCTTGAACCGAATTCAGGAGTTTAGTTCACGGTTGTTGGAATATTGTCAAAAGCAGAGAAGAAATGAATGTTTTTCGAACTCTGTTTCAGTTGTGTTCTGCTTTCTCTTTATCCTCCCATTTTGCTGCTGAAATCTTCAGGATTCTTAAGCTAATTAGGAGTCCTCATGATGCTAAATTCTTTCCTTTTTTATCTGGTCCTTAAGGTTGGATAAATTTCTCAGAATTTGTGTTGAAAACTGATTTTGCTACTATCATATTTTTGTTGTAATACCACCTCTGTTGCAATTTAGACTTTGATTCTAACTTGGATTCTTGCAATATCCGACCATCCCAGCTATATTTTTTCATTCGTGACATGCTAAAGGATTGATTTGAACCTTTATTGGGTCGTAAGGCCCACTGTTCTTATGTCAGACTCTCAGTTTTATTAGGATGCTCAACATTGTCAGTTTTCGAATCAGATCAGGAGACCCATTTTGACCAACCGGATTGCGTTCGGATTTTGTCCTTCAAAAAAATTTTTATTTGACTTTGAGTCCTTTATGAAAGTTGTAGTCATGTGTGTGTACATGAATTTGAGTTTTTGAATTGCTTGATTTTGATATCAAAAGCTTAAGATATTCCCGTTTAAATATCTAGTATGAAAGCAAATAATCCTGCCGCGAGAAGGATTTTGGCCCGAGTTTGCAGTTTTGATTTGAGGTCCAAATAAGATCAGTTTTTTTTGCCTAAAATACCTTCTTGGAAACCTTGACATGTGTACTTCAACTTAGATTAAGTCCACCTTCTCATTCTAGAACTCTAACTTGGCAAACAACTTGTCACAAGAAGCTAGGTCCAAAATGTAAAATGCTGAATTTCTTATCTTTTAACGATTAATTCACGAAGTCTCTTCTGCATGCCAAACTCATAAAAATAACTTCTAATCAACTCAAATAAGTTCAAAATACATTAAAAAGCATAGTGTAAAAGAAAAAAATATGTATATTTTGCATTTATCACTTTTCTTCCTTTTCTTTTATGGTGTTCCGGCCAACCCTATACCTCTTCCAAGATTTTAATTTTTTGGTCTCCCACCTCACATTTACTCTTCTCTCACTTAAGCATTCAAGAAAGGTGACATGCAAGGAGTGTTTTAGTGGAAATTTAGAAAGAGAAGGGGTTGATAAGGCTGTTCTAGCCAGATTATAGGGAGAGAAAGTCACATTTTTATTCTCTCAATGTAGTTATACTTCCTCATAAATGAGGGTAGGTCATGTTTGAATGCTGTATTTTCTTATCCTAGTGTCTTTTAAGTTGTTCATTGACCGGTTCCCTCATGTTTTCTCCCAGGTATTTACTGGTTGAACTTTTGTTTTACGGGGTTTTACATGTTTGAACCTATTTTACATGAATTGATAACACTGAGTGTATGTGGAACCCTAGATGAAAGGGATTTGATGAAAGTTGTTGCTACCTAATTTTTTACCCATGTTTTGATAATTTTTTTAAAATAAAGATTTACATGTGGCGATAACATAGAGCATCAGGGTTAAGGAAGCAATATATCAAGGAGATAATTATTGAATCATATATAATTATTGCAATATAAAATACCATAGATATGTGATTTGATTCGTGCTGGTTATGGAAAATAATCATTGCAATAAAAAATACTATATATATAGGATTTGTTGGTGCTGGTTATAGAAGACAATCTCTGCAATAATTATTGCAATATTTCCTTAAATAGAACATATAGAGATCTTCTATATAAGTGAACATTCATCTATATACACAGGAAGGGAAAAATATTCAGGAAGGGGGTAATTTTTCAGAAAAGAAGGGAAAATAAAAAAACCCTAACCCTATCCTCCCTAGCAAAGAAGCCGTAGCCACCCTCTCATCTTTTTTTATATAAAAAAATGAGCAGCCGCCCCACTCCCTTAAAAAAAGGAAACAGAGATCACTCTTTTGAACGAGAGCCGCCTCTCCATCTCCCCATCTCCCCATCTCACAGACCCAGTAGAAAAGGACCTCCTTTGACCTCTAGAAGCCACCATATAGGCTTTCATCTTGTGTAACAGGAGAGGCCTTCGTCTTTTTTTTTTCCTTCCTCCTAGTCCAACGAACTTCTTCTCGGTGCCACAACAACAACATCATCCCTACTCCTCATGGCTGGTTCTTTTTTGGGAGAAACACGGCAGTAAAGCTAGTTCATGTTTACAATAGCAGGACTCCATCCTCATGGCATCAATAGCGTTTCCTCCAACGGTGAGCTCCCTCCCCAACGTTGGTTGCAGTTAAGATTAACGGCAACGTCATCAACAACTCCCGCAACCAGGAGAACATGCAAACCAGTAGACAACAGTTTGTTTCTTCTCAGCCGCAGTTGTAGACATCCGTCCTCAGCACTAGCATATATAAAAGGAACCAGCAGAGAAAGAGGGAAAATGGACGAGCATAGTACAGACAAGGAGAGCACAGAAAGCAGAACAGGGGAGAGAGGGCAGGGAAACGAAAAAAAAAGACAGAGGGAGAGGGAGAGGGAGGAAGAGCAACGAGAGAGAGGCAGCCCGCAGAAAAACAGAGAAAGAGCAAGAAAACACAGAGGAAAGAACGTCCATTCCATAGCACATCACACCTTCATCATCGTCTTCGCCGTCTCCAAAGAGAGCATCGGTAAGACGAGAAAGACAGAGACCAACACCAGTTTTACCAGCGTTCGTCATTGTCTCCAGAATCAGTGATAACCGGTCGTGTGCAGAAGCTGCAGCGCCATCCCCTTCGCCCCTTTCAGCGCCAGGTAAGTTTCCATGCATTCTCTTCACTTTGCATTTTAATTACATACCTATTGTGCATGCCTTTTGTGTTTACTATTCAAGTGAATTATAATTCACTTGAATTGTCGCTGAGCTTGGATCTACTGGTTTCACCTTTTTTTTTTTCAAAAAGAGAGAGAGAGATTGATGATTTTCTAGCATATTTATTTTAAGGTCTGTATTTTTTTATTATAAAAAAATATATCAATCTGGCGTTTAGAATACCCGGTTTTCAACGCAAATACGATAAGTACACACACACACACACACATATATATATAAATGTTTTCATGCATACGATCAATACCCTAATATATTTTGAATTTTCTCTTTAAAAAAAACAAATATTTAAATTTTAAAAAAAGAAAATGTGTTTTAGCATGGATTTCTTAAACACAACAAAAATTATTTTCTTGCATTTCTGGATTTTACAACATGTTTGTAAAACTCCAAAGGGTATTGGCCAATATTCCAAAAAAATAAAAATCTTATTTTGGGGGGAATTCATCTATTATTCACTGTTAATGTTTGGATAAAGAAATCCTTAAAGGAAGAATATCTAAAATATTACTGGGAATAATTTGTTATTATTCACTGTTAATATTTGGATAAAGAAACCCGGAGTGGTAAATATCCAAAATAATTTTCTAGGGATAATAAATCCGCACACATCCTTGAAAGAAGCCTTAATTATAATCGAGGATATTTCAATTTTTTATTCCATGGTTTACGAGCCGTGAGAGTATAAAACACTAAGATAAAAAAAAATAGATTTTTAAAGCACCCTAGATTTCTAAATTTTTGTCCCTTCTCCTTGCGATTTACGAGTCGCAAACTCTTGAAAAACTAAGGAGAAAATGAGTTTTTAAAGCACATGGAACTTCCTTGGATTTCTATCCTAATAAATTTAGTTTAATCAAACCTAAAAAAACTGATGGGATTAGAAAACACCAACACTATAGCAATTATAAAGCAAACCAAACACCAAGCAGCTTAACTTAGATAGGGCGTACTAGGGGTGCTAATACCTTCCCTTTACGCAACCAGTCCCTTACCTTAAAATCTCTGAAAGACCAGTTAGGGTTCCTAGTGACCAAATACTAGGTGGTGACTCCTCAACACAAAAAACAAAAATACCCGAAACCAATCGAGGGGTCGCCACTCCGCCGCGAGGGTTCAACAAAGGTGTGTTCAGTTAGGAATGTTATCTTGAAAAACATGTTTCTAGATATAGGAAAAAGGACGGGTAATGGATTTGTGATAAGAACTAAAGAAAATATATTCATGTGTGAACTTGTTGGGATTTAATTAAGCAAATATATTATCAAGGAAAGAGGGATGTAATTATTTAAATAAAGAATGAGTTTAATTAGTTGATATCAGTAAAATTATGTGTTTAATAAAGCTCTAAGATGTAATAGATGAGAATGATTATTGTGAATAATGTAGACAGGTGTGGAAATACTTAAATGTTCATAGAATTAATAAACTAAAATCTTGATAGATTTAACATTTAGCTTTTAGTCGAAAGTAAAGTTAGTAAATAAAGAAATTTGAAATATGCTTCTTCATGGAAGTTATATATAAGGGTATTAGCTTTCAATTGAAATTGATTTTGTTTAATTTGTAGCTATAAAACTCCAGATATGATTTAATAACTAGAGAAAGGTTAAATTGAATTTTGGTAGACAGATTACATGTATCTTTGAAATGGGTAATTTTAAGAGTGTTAATGGTTGGAATATATTTTCTTCTCTTCAAAACAATTATAGATCTGTATCTTATTTTTTCAAAGAGTTAAATCACACCCGAAACTAAGTTTTATAACTCCAATTATGAAAGATATACTAAATAATATTTGCATGAGTGAGTCAGATTGGCTAGAGTATTCAACTGCAAATTTTGTTTAGAATTGCTCTTGATGTAAAATTCTTAAATGTGGGAATTATAAAGATGAATTTATATATGTGTGTGTGTGTGTGTGTGGAATTATAGGAAGTGTTAATAAATATATGAATTTGAGTTTGATGAAGATTTAGACTTTTTTCCTTTTATTTATCATAAGAGAAATTTGTATCTTTAATTACAAATAGACAAACAAAATTAACTTTAACTTTGGTCTTGTATTACTTGATGTTGTTTGTAAGCTATAGATTAAATAAAGGATCACAATTGTTTAAATTATATATATCATGCAAAAGTATCTAAAAAAGGCAAACTTGCAAACTTATATATAAAAATTTAGCATGTATTATAGCCATATAAACAAATATTATATGTAAATTAAAACCTAGCATGATACTATCATATACATATAAACTAAACTAGAGAAACTAAAACCAGAGAAACTATAGTACTTACTTGTTGATGAAACTCAAAAGAACAGAAGGTAATAAGAAGTTTTTAATTTTCAATTATAAATCCTATGTCCTTAAAGTTGTATTTCTCCTTTCTTTGTACAAAGGAATGATATTAACAAGTCTTTAATGATTGCAACAAGTATATGTTTACTTTTAAAAGTTAATGAACCAAGGGAATCTATACTTAAAAACTCTTTACAATGACAAGAACAAAAACTCTAGAAAAGAAGATAATAAAGGTAAAACATAAGGGAGGAAAATTAAATATGTTCAGACTTTTTACTTATAGGCTAAATATTCGTAAATGGACCAGTAAAAAATATTTTTTTTCTGGGCTAAAGAATTATTTTATAATAAACTTAAATCCAAGTCCATAACAGGTTAAGAAAAAACAAACCAAAACTAAAGCCTAGGACCCAGGACTCGAGCCTTGAGACTCCGAGCTAGCCAGAACCAAGTGTGCACGAGTGGGTTAAACCAATACTACTTTGCTTTAAGACTCATTTATAACCCTTTAACTTCCCACTATATAAGTTATAGAAAAATCATATTTCTTTTCTACGTGGAAGAAAGAGTTTTGAGTTTCACAAAATATGTCAATCTAGAGTTATTTTATATTAATTTTTTAATTACTCAATTTATTTTAACCATGTTAATATTCCGTGTTAAAGAATTTTTGTTGGAGAATAATTTTCAATAAAGATTTAACCATGAAAGTAAGCATACCACATACTTTTAAGTTTGGGATCAAATGTGCCAATTAACAAATGATTTATAAAACAAATTCCAACATTTAAACTTGGAAGTACTACTAAGGAAGAAAACATAGATAAGATAAGCAATATAATATAAGCATTTAAACCTTAATTGGATGAGGTGACAATCTAGTATTTGTGCTTTTAAATAATATTTGATCAATATTTTGGAATAAAAAAGAAAGAGATAGTAAAGACAAGAATAACATATTTTTATGTACCTTTTTTTTTATTTTTTTAAAAAATCTAGATTTTATTCCAAAACTATCGCTATAATGTATTTATTTTATACTTCTATCTTTGTTTGCAAAACATTTTTATTTCCGTTTTATATTCGTCTCTTTAATTTTAAAATAATAATTAAACACAATCCTCGAATTAGAATAATTGAATGACTTATTATGCTCGAACATATTGGCGAGTAATCATGGCACGGCCGAAAACCTCCCAGTACTGTCTTCGGGAAAATCTAAAGACACCAGGACAGAAATAAAATGATTACTTCATAAGAAAAAATTAAAAATTAAAAATGACTAAATACTAATATCACCTAAACATCTCAGATATTTTTATAAACAAGAATTAACATTGCGTACAAAAGCGAAAGAGCCAGATAGCACCGGTTCGGCAGGGATACAAAAATCTCGTGCATACAGGTATTATTTAGGAGGGGTGATTTATAACTATAGTGATTAGTACACGTAACCAAGATTAAGGCCTGTAGCACACAAGATTAATTAACTAATTAAAACAATTAGAAGTGGTGCTTCTTTCCATTAGCCTCTTCTTCCTCTTTCTTGGTTGCTTTCTTCTCATGATGCTCATGGAATACAAGTCCACAGGTTCCAACTGCAGCTGCCGCGGCAATCTCCTCCTCTATCTTGTGCCTGTGTGGATGCTCGGGGTCTTTCTTTGTCTTGTGCTTCTCATTCTAAATTATTAAAGCAACAAATAAATATGGAATTAAAAAAAAAACTATTCCTTGCTGGCTTGCTGATTCCTTGAACTTTCATTAAAGAAAAAAAAAAACAGAGAGAAAAAATAATTGTTTTATGAAAACAAGGATTCATATATAGGCCTGGTATCATTTTATAGGTGTTCTGGAAAATAATTTGTCTCTGGTTATAAAAAATAATTGATTAAAAGATCGTGAATTTGTTTGTAGCTCTCGCATTGAAATATTTAACATGAGAGAATCCCACATCAATTATACACAAATATCCACCAACTTACCCTTTTTTTTGTAAAAATATAATAAAAACATATAACAATAACCATTCTAAAAAAACAATGATTGAAAACAGGTGTTTTTGAAAAAGATTGATTATTACATGAAATAAAAGAATACCTTAAAAAAAATATTAACCAGAATATATATATATATAGTAACATACAGAATTTAAATTAGCGAGTGACAACTGACAAAACATTGTACCATGGCAAAAGCACCAGCGCCAGCAGTTCCAAGCTCACCAACGTGCTCAAGATTCTTGTGATGCTTCTTTTCTTTTCTGTAATCAACATCTGAGACAGGAGGAGGTGGAGCATCATAACCTGTGGCAGTCTCTGGTTTCTCCTCGCTCTTGTGGTGGTGGAAGACGCCTTGGTGCTGCTTCTCTTCAGCCATGCTCACGTACAGAAGGTATTAGAACAAGAATGAGGCAAGAGCGTGGTGGGAAGGTTTTTAATGTATGGTGTGTGTTGTGGTATAGCTTGAATTTGTGGGCTACTTATAGGTGCATGATGGCAAAGAGTGACTCGTTCTAACCTCCTCTATAAATTATATCTTGGTTAGAAGTAAATAAATGCTAGATGGATGATTAGGATATCTGGGATCACGGATTATTTAATTATCTGTTACTTTTATAATGAAGTTCTTATTAAACCCTAGAATACACTGTATCATCTCTTTCGAACCAAGCGTAAATAAGAAATTCTATATTTAAATAATTCTTTTGATTTTTTGTGTACTTTCTTGGATATTGGTCGAAACATTGCTCTTCTTTTATAAGACAACACCACTACATGTGAAGCAGACAGTATAATTAAGAATTTTACAACAATGGTCAGTATTCACGACAACAAATTAACAATATATTTGGTGACGGAAAAAATACGTTTGCCACGATAGGTCTTCGACTCTTCGTTAAATTTTGTGCTCAGCTGAAATTCCAATATGAGGCATTAAGGACAATCAATATATTTGGTTCTTTCCGTGGTAAATAATTTTTATTGGAGAATAATTTTTAATAAAAATTTAAGCAAGAAAGTGAGTAGACCCATTTTAAGTTTGTGATTAAATATACCTATTAACTATGATTTATAAAACAAATTCCAACATTTAAACTTGAAAGTAGTAAGGAAGAAAACATAGATAAGATAAGCAATATAAGCATTTGATTTGTTTGTTATCATAAAATATAACCTACTTAATTGGGTGAGGTGACAATTGAGACACCGTTTGGGAACATGGAGCAAACCACGTTTTCAAAAAATTAAATTTTTTTTGTTAAAATTTAATATATTTTGTATGTTTTGAATCATTTTAATGTGCTAATATCAAAAATAATTTTTTTTTAAAAAAAAAATCATTGACATGTATTTCGACACGAAAAGTTATTTGAAAAGCAACCACAACTACACCGCCAAAAGTTATTTAAGTATTTGTATTTCTAAATAGTGTTTGGTTACTGTTTTTTAATAAAAAAGATATATATAATAAAGACAAGAATAACATATTTTTTTTATATCTCTTGTTTTTTTAAATATTAGATTTTATGTCAAAATTATCCCTAAAACGTATTTATCTTATACTTTTATCTTTGTTTAACTAAACACTTTTATTTCCGTGTCTCTTTAATTTTAAAATAATAATTAAACACAATCCTCAAATTGAATAATTGAATGACTTATTATGCTCGAACATATTGGCGAGAAATCACATGGCACGACCGAATACCTCTCAGTACTGTCTTCGAGGAAATCAGAAGACACCAGGAAAGACAACTAAATTATTTAGGCTAGGTTTATTGTGCAACTACTTTTGCGTTTGCGATGCAATAAATATAGTAAAGTATTTGATAATAAATCAAACTATATTTTATATTATAAGATTCATTAAAAAATTAAGTTTATAATGCAGTTTTTATAAAATAGTTATTACATGTTTTTTAACCGAATTTCGTAAAATTCTGTTTGTTTTTGTGTTTTAAAAATGCTTTTGAAAAAAATTAATTTTTTAATATTTTTTTCTTTACTTCAAATTAATATGTTTTTGTGTTTTCATATCATTTTGATATGTTGATATCAAAAATAATTTTTAAAAAATAAAAAAAAATTTGATGCATTTCCAAGTAAAAAAACACGTTGAAAAGCAACTACAACCACACTTCCAAACACAACTATCAAATATTTTATACATGTTTTTTGCTACACATAAATCTTAACCACAATTTTTATCAAACATGTATCTAAATTCAACTAACCACACTTAACCACATTTTTTTTAAACTTATTTTTTTAAAAATAACAACCACAAAAACTACCTCAAAAACAAACACACAAACTATAATAGCGGACAGAAATAAAATGATTACTTCATAAAAAAAAAGTTAAAAATTAAAAATGACTAAATACTAATATCACATAAATATTCCAGATATTATTATAAACAAGAATTAATATTGCGTACAAAAGCGAAAGAGCCAGATAGCACCGGTTCGGCAGCGATACAAAAATCTCGTGCATACAGGTATTATTTAGGAGGGGTGATTTATAACTATAGTGATTAGTACACGTAACCAAGATTAAGGCCTGTAACACACAAGATTAATTAATTAATTAAAACAATTAGAAGTGGTGGTGCTTCTTTCCATTAGCCTCTTCTTCCTCTTTCTTGGTTGCTTTCATGGAATACAAATCCACCGGCCTCAACTGGTTTCTCCTCGCTCTTGTGGTGGTGGAAGACGCCTTGGTGCTGCTTCTCTTCAGCCATGCTCACGTACAGAAGGTATTAGAACAAGAACGAGGCAAGAGCGTGTTGGGAAGGTTTTTAATGTATGGTGTGTGTTGTGGTATAGCTTGAATTTGTGGGGCTACTTATAGGTGCATGATGGCAAAGAGTGGCTCGTTCTAATCTCCTCTATAATCTTGGTGAAAAGTAAATAAATGTTAGATGGATGATTATTAGGAGATCTGGGATCACGGATTATTTAATTATCTATTACTTTTAATGAAGTTCTTTGCACGTGCTTATCAAAACAAATCGTTATTATACTTTCAAACATTCCTGAAAAGTTGGCGGTCCGCCTTGAATTGAAAGCATGATTGTAAATCATAAATCATCTGTGATTAATTTAGGCCTCATTAGATTACCTTCTTCAGTCGAGGGCAATGGAAAGGGGAAAGTGCGAAAACTTTTCTTCTGTTGCCCTTCCATCTGATATTTTACTCGTCGTCTCCAGAAAGTGTAAGAGCTAGCTTCAGCGTGATGCAGAAATAAAATGCCATTAATTTCATGAAAGAGATTGATGCACTACCGACTCTTCTGGTTTTCCTATTGGCCAGAGACAGTAGCGAGCAAGATTAATAAATAGGGTTTAATTTCTTCTTTCTCTTAACATATACTACTAACTCATGATGTGTTTGCAGACAAAAAAAATTGCTGCAATTGCATCTAGAAATCAAGAGATCTTATTATAATAACTTGTATATATAAGCCTACCGCCTCTACAGCATATCATCTGGCCGGCGATTCAAAGGGATCCAGCAGTGTCATTACTATTTATTTATATCTGGTTTAATATGCATATAATATTGTAATAAAAAGAAAAGTTTTGAACAATAGCGATCAAGTTGCTACGGTGAATTAAGTATTTCTCTTACAACAATGAAGATGAAAGAAACTGAAATCAAGTAACAAAAAAAAAAACCTAAAATCAGAGGGATGGCATTTGATAAGCACGTAAGAGGAAAAATATGTAATTGCTTATCAAAAGGATAAAATGTGTTCACGGAAAAAAAAAGAAAAAAAAAAGAATATAGCTTTCCTTGGATCCGTCATGTATAAAATATTCCCAGCACTCACCAAGTGAGAAAAGGTGTCCGCAAATGTCAATGGTTTGTTTGCCTTGAAAGGGTTGGTAACGGTTGGAATTGGTTGATTTTATAGAATTATTTTTTTAATATATTTTTATATTAATATATTAAAATAATTTAAAATTTGATTAATTCTTGTGGTTTTATGTTCAGCTATATAGAAGAGTCTGGCCATTTTCTAGAGTTTCTTTAATTGTTAAGAAAGATGTAACTAATAGTGAAGGAATTTAAGTGAAAATGAATTTCTTTTTTAATATGTAGACATAGCTTTCATTCAAAAACTGGGAAAGCTGGATACGTAATTGGAAAAAAGAGAAGCAGTAGAATCAAGAAAGCCTTGTATGCAAATCTGTTCTACTCTAGATTTACATCTATGCCAATTTACTGAGTGAATGCATGAGGCAAAGGAGCTTCTTGAAGAATGTTGAGATTTGATGCTGTGTTCGATTCTGACCAGGTTGTTAGGTTAATGGTTGCCTAATCTCTCTTCTGACTTAGTTGGGTTGTTGGTAGTTAAGTTTCGTTCTTCTTTTTAATTTCATTGGTTTGTTTTTCTTATTTCTAGGCTTTTCCATGTCAGTTTTTTTCTAAGTTTGATTTAAATGTTTGTGGTAAAGTAAAGATACCTTGCTTGGTGCATTTTTTTTTATCTATAGAAATACTGGGCTGTGAGATTATTTCCTTTCTTATGCGTTCTGTGTGATTTTTTCCCAGGGTTTGTATGCCTGTTGTGTCTCTGCTTTTTGGTTGAAGTCTTAATTATCCTAGTTAATGTTTTATTTTGTTTCTTGCATTGTATGAATCTGTTCTACGTGGTTTTTCATTCAGAATTTCTCAAATATTCCTTCTGTTTCCGGCAAAGTATGGTCTCGGTATTTGTCTAGAATTGTTGTTGTCAACAGATAATCTGCTGAATTCTTATAAAAAATTGAAATGTTACACTCTTGCCCGTAATCAAGGTTGTCAAAAATGATTTTACAATTTTAGTTAAAATATTTTATTTGTGATTTTATGATTTTAGTTAAAATATTTTCTTTGCGATTTTACGATTCGAGTTTATATTATATGTTTCATGTCGTGTCAAAAAAGCGTTTTTGACAACCTTGCTGAGAAGGGCTGCGCAAGGGTGGGCAGCAGGTAGACTAGAGGACAGCGAGCTGCGATGTATAAATTCATGAGTAGACAAGTGACTATGAAGTTCAGAATATGACAGAGGATCAACTTTGGTTGACAGACTCATAATCAAATCACGAAATTCACCACGAAGTCCCCGAAACACATATAAATTGAAATCGGTGAGAGAAATAGGTCTGCTAGTTGCAACCAATTCATCAAATAAACTTTTTGCGCATTGCAAGTAGAGAGTGACGGTATCATCATCTTGTCAAAGATCCTGAAAAGAGTCATGCAATTGCATGATCCGAGAGTTGGATGGGGAGGCAAGAGCAAGTTCAAGGGTGCTCCAAACACTTGCAGAGGTCGGATAATCAACCACGAGATGAAGAACTTCAACCGAAAGAGAGGACAACAAAGCACTAAGGATAAGCTGGTCTTGCTGTTTCCAAGCCAAGAAAGCTTGGCAAGGTCCAGAATTGAAGGTAGCAGAGACAACAAAAGTTGTACTGGATAAATCGTGCGAAGAGGGGCATGGAGTGGAACCGTCAACAAATGAGAAAACTCGTTAACCAATTAGATACGACTTCATCTGCATACGCCAAAACAAATAATTGTTGTTGGTAAGTTTGAGATTAATAACTTGCTGGGTGTTGGAGAGGGGAATAAGAACTGCTGTTGCAGCAGATGGAGCCATGGCTGTGTTGGTTGTTGTAGTGAGTCCAGGGACCGGGGAGGAAGAATTTGGAGAAAAGGGGCTGACATTAATGCCAACAGTACTAACTATATGATCCATGACGATAACAGATGGATATCCTGCGAAGCCTTTGACAGAGAGGAGAAGGCACAACAACGCAGCCTTGATGGATACCGTCTTTGACAGAGAGGAGAAAGGCACAACAATGCAGTAAACAGAGTTTGACAACAGAGAAATAACAAATCTGCAGCAAAAGAAAGGAAGAGCAAAAGATGCAGCAGAATGGTGTATACAGCAGAATAGTTTCTGCAATAGAGAACAGAGGAGCAGGGATGGCGGCAGGAAGAAAAAAATCTGCAGCAAACCAATTTAAGGTAGAGAGGCTCTGATACCAAGTCTAAACAAGGATTTGTAATAATTTGGTGAGTGCCTTAGTAGGTCATCTCCTTTACTATTTATATAAGTAGGGCATTGTACATATGTTATGGTGTAATCTATTACACATGATAAAACTATACAAGAGAAAACATAATATTTCCTATATTACAACACTTTACGGGATCAAATATGCCTATTAATCATAATTTATAAAACAAATTCCAACGTTTAAACTAAAAAGTACTAGTAAGGAAGAAAACATAGATAAGATAAGCAATATAAGCAATTGATTTGTTTGTTATCATAAAATGAGACCTTCTTAAATGGGTGTGGTGACAATGAGTATTTGGGCTTCTAAATAGTATTTAATTACCGTTTTATGATAAAAAGACATGTATAGTAAAAATAAGAATAACATATTCTTCTGTATCTCTTGTTTTTTTTTTTAAATTAGATTTTATTTCAAAATTATCCCTAAAATGTATTTATTTTAAACTTTTATCTTCGTTTAACTAAACACTTTTATTTCCGTGTCTCCTTAATTCTAAAATAATAACTAAACACAATCCTCGAATTGAAATAATTAAATGACTTATTATGCTCGAATATATTGGCGAGAAATCAAATGGCATGTACGGCCGAATATCACCCAGTATTGTCTTCGGGGAAATCTGAAGACACCAGGAAATGTTGGGCTATTCCAGAACTCAAACACACACAATTTACGTGGTTCGGCAACTTGCCTACTCCACGGAGCTACTGGTTTGTATTAATGAAACTTACAAACAATACAAACAAAGGAGGAGGAGATA
>Ga0325410_1004605_pt1 | contig 15380 bp, 14 predicted proteins | sample PopdelMetagenome_16_FD_206182 | JGI IMG/M metagenome (GOLD analysis project Ga0325410, IMG submission 206182) | Populus deltoides microbial communities from Bellville, Georgia, United States - Xylem-PdIQD-R3 | ecosystem: Host-associated > Plants > Phyllosphere > Stem > Wood/Secondary xylem...
AGAGTCGTTCATATTGTTGTTTCAAGGTCATGAACTCCTCAGACTGGGTGCTCGATACTAATGGAGAGCTCCCAACGGTTGAGACACTCTAGGCCGCCCGCAAGTTTTCGGCCGTAGTGTTGGAGAGCCCATAGACCCGATTTTTATTGGGTTCACCAGATGATCCTACCTCCATCCATAAATCCGGATCAAAACCCGGATGGGTCGAAGGATCGTCCTCATATCTCTCCCTCAACTAGCTATTATAGGTCTCCTGAAATTTTTTTAAAAAAATCATCATATTCAATTCAAGAAAATAATAACTTATGAAATTAAATAATGGAACGAACATACCACGAAGTGTTGAGCACGGTTGTCCACGAACTGTTGCACCCCCTTTGGGCAGTCTTCACTCCGCACGTGCGTTTTGACAAACAACTCCATTGGGCTCAGCTCACATCCAAAAGACGTAGCCCGTAAGAAAAAAATTGTTGCAAGTTAAATATATTTATAAGTAACAACAAATTAATTAACGATATATTTCATTTAAATTAATCTTACTATCTGCGTCGCATGTGCACTGAACGGAATGGAGCCGCCGGTGTGCGTGGTCATCGAATCATGAATTTGTCGGTTCCGATTGTCGACATCAAACTGTGAGCGTCGTGCAAACCGCTCAAATGTCACGTGCTCAATATATTACGTCTATATATCCCAAGAGATGAATGACGGCTTGAATTCCCGCCAAACCGCCACCTCATTCCAGCCTTTTAGACCGTTATCTCTCGCATATCTTTTTGCTTTTTTTTGTGTCATACCAAAAATCACGCAACCTACTTCCATAGTAACAAATTAGAATTTAGAATATAAAATTATAAAACAAAAAGTTATATTATTTTCGATGTTACCTAGTTGCCACGTGATTCTCCCATACCCTCCTCACAACATTGTTGTTCGCACTATCTCACTCAAATTTGTGTTATGTATAAATAATTCATTTAAAATAAAAATAGTACAAGATATAAAATTATAAAAATAATTTATTAAAAATAAGCTGGAAATTAGAAGTTAACACCTACCTGAAATCATCGAAACCATGCATCGATATTAGGTCTCCACTCAGGATGCCTGGAAACCTGACTCCATTGAAATAATGGAATCCCCATCGACAATTTAAACACTGATGTTATTATCCGAGCAGTCTCAATGTTTGTGAACATGAAATTAAATTAAATTAATAAAATTTTAATTAGTTGTTAATAAATTATGTTATAAGTATATATAAAAAACTAAAACATAAACAAACTAACATTGAAAGGTCATCCTTCCAATATGCCTGGTATTTGCGGATGAATTGACCCCGCTGTGAAACCGCGCTAGAAGAGGCAGCATCACAAGTTGGTGCATGTGCCTCTTCTTGATCAGCACCTAAGGATAAGTCATCCTCGTTGCTAGAAGAACCGTCTGCTGACGACGTGCTGTTGATTTCATTCTACACATCTATATAAATTTATACGAATAATTACATAATTAAATTCGATTATTTAAAAAAAATTCAGCAACACCTCCCCTATACTGGAGATTACCCACAATTTTTTCAAACCTGCAAATATTTACAATAACCACAAACCATTTGACTCCATTGGAAAATCTTATATACAACCTAACATCTATAGAAATTTAACATCTATATAAATTCATAAATAACAATTAAAATTAATCGAAATAATAAAAAACATAACAAGCAATAATATAATAAAATTAAGATAAAATAATTAAATTTAATTCTATATTTCAATTAACATTTTTAAGGTAAATTCAACAATAACAATTCAAATTTAATAATTATTTCAATTATTATGGCAATACAAACAATAAAATAAATTGAACAAATAAAAAGAAAAAACTAAAGACTTTAGGAATGAAAAATGTTTACCTTAATAGTGTATTGATTTCAAGATTTTATCTACGAACAATACACAAAACAAAAAACACAAAAAAAAATAATCATAACTAAAATAAAAAAAGAGAGTAAAAAAATACAAAGATAAAGAAAGGAGAATACATACCTTTTAATATGTTGAAAACTACAATCAAAACATTAAAAATTCGCACCAATTCTTGCAAAAACAAACACAAACACAAATGGAGAGGAGAAGAGAAGATGAAATGAGGAACGGAGAAAAAAATGAACAACAGAGGGGGAGCTGGGTTTTATACAACAATTTTACCGACGGCTTTACCAAAAGAAATTAGAATAATATTTTCATGGTGGTGGCATTAAATTTCAGTCGGTATATTTTGAATTTCACATTAAAATTTTAAAAGTCCCTCCAAAATTTTCGAAATCCGTCAGCACGTTCGTCAGTATAGAGGTGTCAGAGCACGCGCATTGGAATTTGCAGCGGCCATTGGTGATTCCATCGATATTCGCACCGACCAACCTAGCACTTGACAGTTGCACGCACCTCTATGATGATATACTGATGATCTGTCTGTCGGAAACAACGTCGGTGATTGTGGCATGGACAGTAAATATTTTGCAATTCTTGGTAAAATACCGACGAATGGTTTCCGTCAGTATGGACGTCGGTATTTGTGACAAATGCAGTAAATATTTTGTAACTCTCGGTAAAATACTAAGGACGGTTTCCATCAGTTTGGACATTGGTATTTGTGTCATACTTTTACATATTTTGTTTGGATTGCCTATTTATCCTCATGCGCAAACGCTTAAATTGCAATCTTACCACACAACACAATAACAACAGTAAACAATTATAAAATAAATATTTCATTTTCCAAAATATCATCCATAATATTATATTATAAAAAAAGGCTTTACACTTTCATGTTCTGATCATATTCAGTCAGAATTTTCCTCTTCGTCATCAATTGAATTGTTATCAGCTCCATCGCACTCTTCAATGTGGTTATCATCATCTTCATCGACATTTGCTAGTCTACTAGAGCTCAAAACAACATTCAACTCCTTTGCGTCAACATTAATAAGACTATCATTGAAAACATGAAAATTCAAATTTTCTTCTAAGTCAATCAAAGGAGCAACTCGATATGGTTCAACCAACTCACTAACTTGAAAAACTTCATCTATCACACTTATGTGTTCGTTCTCATCCTGAACAACCACGACACGACCCCTAGGTTTTGTTTTTAAAACTGATAACCAATCAACTCTTGATTAGTCCTTTCTAAAGGTAGGGGTGTATGTGTAATAAACTTGTTGGCATTGCTTTGCGAAAACAAATACATCGTTTACATTGCGGAGTCCAGCTTTTGAGTTGATTTCAACGAGACCATAGTGAGGATTTACTCTGATTCCTCTATCAATTATGTCATACCAATAACATTTGAATAAAAACTCTATTATGCTCGCTATGATATTGCAATTCGATGACCTCTTCTAATTTCCCATAGTAGTCAACTTCAAACTCACTACAAGTCGATCCTTTAATACAAACACCACTGTTGTATGTCTTTCTTCCATATCCGTATTCTTTAGTATGAAACACATCCATTGACAAAATACCCGTTATAGCACTTGACTTTTCTTTCAGGGCTCAAACTTAGTAAAAATAGTGAAATAGCAACATTACCTCCTATTTGATAAACCTTGTATATCAAATACAACAATAATAAATAAACAGACATTCTGTAATATAGATGTACAGTTACATTGTAAGAGATAATGAGTTTATGATAGGACTTACATGTGTTCTAAACCACGTGGCAAATTGTTCATCTTGTAATTGAAAGATTTGAGATTTGGTCAGCTGTGAGTTATTGGACAGTAAATATCATCGATATTGCCTACAAGGTTGTTCCAAATTATATGAGTTTATGATACCACAATATATAAATAGTACACTCTTGATAAAGTTTAGGTAGTACATCTACTTACTTAATAAAAGGTCTCAGCTCATTACAGTTAAATAAAACATAATTGTGTGCTTGTCTGAACTTTATTTCGGGTAAATATCTCCCCCTTACGACATTTTTAAGTGTGGGTCGTCTAGGATTGGAGAATATTGACAAGTTCTCATATAAAGACACTTTACCACCATCATCATTGATGGGGACACCGAACCAAAAACATTGTTTACGCACGCGTATGATCATAGATGATGGAGGATAGCCCAAACCATTGAGAAATTAGGCTTTAGCTTATGTTTTTTGGTTTAATTTATATGAACTTTTAGTTAAGGTTTATTAATTTGGTTTTATTTGTTAGGTTTGATTTAATTATTGTTTGGCATTTTATTTAGTGGGCCATAAGCTCAAACGCTTGTTCTAGTTAGGGTTTTGGTATTTATATCCTACTTTTCTAAATGTTAGACAATTTTGATGATTAATGAAAATATTGCAGACTTTGCATATCTCCAATCCCCTTTCTTCTCTTTCTTTGATTTCTCTTCTCAGCTTCTTCTCTAAAAGCTTCTTTCTTTTCTTACTTTAATTCTTATTATTTATTATCTCGCATCCAAATCTAACTGAGAGTCTACCCTAAAAACAGTGACCCCTAGGACCCAATAAAGGTGTAGGTCAATTCTTCAACATGTCATAAGTGATAGAATATAGCTAGGATGGTTAGATATCGTACAAAACCAAGTCAGAATTAGAGCCTATGTTCGAACAAAAAATTACGACAACAATAGAATTAGTTTTTTTAGTGCAAATTTTGAGAGATTTATCCAACCTTAAAAACAAGATAACGAAGGAACAAATTTAGCATTATGAAGACCCTTAGTCAGTCTAAGAAAACTGATGATTTTGGCAGCAAAGGGGGAAGGATAAAGAGAGCAGAAAACATCTCAAATAGGGTTCGAAAAAAATATTTCTTTCTTTTTTGTTTTTGTTAATTTTCTAGCAAACATGAGCTACACTCGGTTCAAAATGGGTATACACCATCTTCAGCACGTGGGTTCCAAAATTGAGTAACAACAGTTCTGATTAGAAAAAAAAACCAACAATAACCAGATTTACACTGTTCATCTTCTCCACCAGTAAACCGCCGCTGCAAAGCACACCACCTTCACCAGAAGGCAGGTTGGGTGTCTTCAGTAACAACCATCAAAACCCACCCGCTCTCCACGCCAATTTACTACCTCTAAAACTTTCGCAGCACCTTAGCCTCCATCACCAGCAGCAGATCAGTGGGTTACAATAATCATAGCCCACGCCACTATCACCAACCAACCCAGACAACAACCCGCAGCCACAACAGGTCGCCTACACCAGCAGCAGTAGATCTTTGTCGGCGACAGCTCATCAACCAACTCATCCTCTCCTTGCCATCGGTGGGTCGGACATCCAGCCACCACTTCGCGCCACAAGAAACCCACAGAGCCACACCGAGTTGCTGTCTCCACAGTAGATTTGTCTTCAGCCTCTCGCACCATCCAGTGGCACCAGCAACAAAAGGAATCGAAAATCACAGAAGACAAAGGAAACTCAGCAAAGAGATTGCAGCACAGAAGACATTGGAGGCAAAATTAATTAACCCTACCACGTCATCCGCCACGTCAGCTCTCTAGAACCACATCATCAACCACATCAGCAGTCTGGAGCCATACCAGTTCAGGCAGCCACGCCACGTCAGCATCCAGCTCCATGTCATCGCATGTTGCCACGTCAGCTGGCACATAATTTGAGGTCCATCCTTGATCAATTTAAATCTTGGTTGGTAAATTACTCTACTCTTCAATTTGTTGATTTTACCTTTTTGGTATTGCACTTGGTATTCAAAATTATCATTAATATTACTTTTGTGCCAAAAAAAGAGAAAAAAATCATAAAAAAAATCTCACCGAGAATTTTTAATTGTTAATTTTTGTTCATCAACCTCTTTCATTAGTGATAGATAATATCTTATTCTATTTGATAATTATGAGTTCTTGCTTGTGACATCGTGTTTGATTAATCATTTATACTTAAGAATCTAGTATTACATGCTTACAATTTTATTAGTGTAATTTGTTCTTGATTAATCTCCATATTTAAGAGAGAAAAAATTAGTTTTATTTTTGTATTGTGATTTTACATGTAAGAACCATTTGTGATCTCAATTCCATTTATAAGTTAGTGTTGCATGCATTTGTGTCATAATCATCTAGTGTCCAAGCTTAAGTTTACACTTACTGTAGACTCAATCGTTAGTGATACTCTTATGACCATTTAAAGAGAACTGCAAAGTTAGGTGATCAATATGTTTAGAAGAATTGAGCCCCAATAGGGTTTTCAAATAAGGCACTCAAAGACCAATAAATATCACAAGAATAATCATTATGGACAAGTTCACTCTGAACGCCACCAATATGACTATCATTTAGGTTACTCTAAACACGATGACTTTGATGAGCGAGTCTTGAGTCCTAACAAAATAAAAGCCCCCACTTTTGACGGTCGTCATGACCCTTGGATATTTGATATGTGGATTTGTGATATGGATAGATTCTTTGAGTGGCATAACTTGTCTAATAATAGAAAAGTTAGATTTGCTAAGATGAAACTGATTAATAAAGCCAAAATTTATTGGAGAGATGTTGAGGATTGTTTAGAGATGAGAGGTAAACCTTCTATAATTGATTGGATCAAAATGAAACAAAAACTTCTGGAGAAGTACGTACCCCAGTCTTATAGGAATAAACTCTTAGACCAATGGAACAATCTAAGACAAGGGAATAAGTCTATTAATGAGTATATAACGCAGTTTAACGATTACATGATTAGATGTGCCATAAGAGAGAATGAAGCCATGACTTTGCGTAGATTTTGTAAAGGCTTAAATGATGATCTTAGAAAAGAAGTTGTATTTCAAGGTGTATCTACCCTTAACCAAGCTTATACCTTAGTTCAAGATTACAAGTTGGTCATGAAGAATCAGTGGATGAATTGTCAGGGCTCTTATAATATCCCTACCAGGTCCAAATTTAGAAGTAGTGATTCTTTGTTAGGTGCTCCACCCCACAGACCTAATCCTAGTAGCGCCCAACTTTGTAAGAAAGATAAGGGCAAACGAGTATTCAATGAAGTGTCTAAGGTGAGTTCAAAGGTTAAATGTATTAATTGTTTAGGTTTTGGTCATATCTCTTTAGATTGTACCTCTAAACCCTTAGTCATCCAAAAACATAAGGATATAGGTAAAGAGGAACATTGTAGTATTGAAGTGTATGAGCCTAATCTTGAAAATTTTAGTGACTTAGATGACGAGGATGTGCAAGAAGAGAGACCCAACACAATGAGTCCACATGATCTTGAGAATGAGGTTAAGAAAGAGTCTGATATGTCTGCTTTAATGATAGAGAAAGTTTTAGGGAACTCTTCAGTAGAATTGCCTATAGAGATAAGTATGGTCTTAGAATAGTCTTATGATATTAGTCCTCCTAAATTACCTGATTCCTCACCCCACATGCTTAGTGTCCAGCACATCATAAGTTTAGAGTATCATGTTGAACTTCTTGACCCCTTACCTCGTGCACGTGATAAGGAAGATGGAGATAATCGTAGTTTACTTGATTATATCCATACCATATCTACACAGGTTTTAAACAATGTTTGTCTCATTCCACACCCTCAATCATTTAGTGTTCATAGTTACAAACTTGAGAAGCCTATAGAACACCTTCCCATATCTCCTTACGATAGGATGTCTAAGTCAGCTGAGTTGTTACCATGTAGAGTTCATAATTTGCGTATAGAGATCATGAAACAAATTCAAGCAAGTAATGAACAATACAAATTTCGAGCTGATTTACTTAAGTATCATGATGCACTTAATGTTCTAGATTATTTCATGATACAGATTAGACCTGAATGGTGTCTTTTGGAAACCGATCATAAATTACAAGTAAGTAGTGCTAGACCATTCAAAATGTTGCAAATGATTAAATCAAATAATTATGTCATTAAATTGCCATTAAACTTTGATATTAGCTCTACTTTTAACATGAAAGACCTCAATATTTATAAAATACAACCTATCCCTGATGCTTTTTTTGATACCCCTACCTCATCATCCATATCTTTGGCAACAAAAGGAACATATTAATGCTACTTTGAATGCAGAAGTTGTTTTTACCAGGGATGATGAACTTCAGCAAATCCCAGTATATGGGCTCGACGGCCAGATTCAGACTATACTTGGATTATCAAAGAGACATCAGAACAGCTTGATCATTATCTTTGAGAGTATTATCGGATCTGCCTTGACCTATACTTGACGGGGTCGAGTTCTTCCAACCCTGGGAGAATTGATGGGGACACCGAACCAGAAACATTGTTTACGCACGCGTATAATCATAGACGATGGAGGATAGCCCAAACCATTGAGAAATTGGGCTTTAACTTATGTTTTTGGGCTTAATTTATATGAACTTTTAGTTAAGGTTTATTAATTTAGTTTTATTTGTTGGGTTTGATTTAATTATTGTTGGGTATTTTATTTAGTGGGCCATAAGCCCAAACGCTTGTTCTAGTTAGGGTTTTAGTATTTATATCCTAATTTTCTAAATGTTAGACAATTTTGATGATTAATGAAAATATTGCAGATTTTGCATATCTCCAATCCCCTTTCTTCTCTTTCTTTGATTTCTCTTCTCAGCTCCCTCTCTAAAAGCTTCTTTCTTTTCTTGCTTTAATTCTTATTATTTATTGTCCCGCATCAATCATGCTGTGGAACACATTTGATTCTTATTCTCAAATGAGGTTCGAAATAATACGAGATAAATGTTGAGATCTCCTCAACAATATAGGCCTCACATATTGAAGCCTTTGGCAACAAATCACGAAAAGTTAATGGAATGAGTGTTTGCATAAACATGTTGCAGTCATGACTCTTTATTCCATATAATCTGCATTCCTCCATATTAACCAGCCTTGATATGTTCGAGGCATGTCCATTGGGAAAACACAAGCTCTTAAGCCATTTGTAAACTAGTAGTTGTGCATTTTTCTCTAACATGAAGCTTGCTCTAGGTTTTGTGACCCGTGACCCATCAAAAACCAACTCCATATTTTTTCGGTTACAGAACAATACTACATACAATCTATCCTTGATGTTGTCCTTTGTCTTCCCCTTCACATCCATGACGATCTTGATTGGTCTTGAAAATGCTGGCAAGAAATGACGGTGACAATAAAAAAAGAAGCTTTACCTCCGTTGTTTAGTATGAATGCCTTGTTGTTTTCCATACAGTATGGACATGCTAGTTTTCCATGCGTACTCCAACCAGAAACCATTTCATAAGCTGGGAAATCATTGATAGTCCATATCAAAGCCGCTCTCGTTACAAAATTATGTTTCCTTGATATATCATAAGTCAAAACTCCGGAGGACCACAACTGCGTCAACTCATCAATCAATGGTCAAAGTCAAACATCTATATTCTGGCCCGGACTACTTGGAACTGATATGATCATAGATAAAAATATGAACTCCGACTTCATACACATCCCCAGTGGCAAGTTATAAACCGTCAGTATGACCGGCCAACAAGAATAAGGAGCAGCAAATGACCCGAATAGGTTGAATCTGTCTGTACATAACCTAAGACGCACGCTCCTTGATTCAGCTGAAAAGTGAGGATGCACACTGTTAAAGTGTTTTCATGCTTCGTCGTTAGAAGGATGCACCATCACTCCATCAACCATATTATGTGATTGGTGCCATGTCATGTGTTTAACAGTCTTTGGTGACATGAATAACCTCTGCAATTTAGGTGTGGTTAGGAAGTATCTAAGTTTCTTATATGCCACGAGATTCTTTCCCATGCCAGTTCTGGGTTTGTAACGGGAATGCCCATATGTCATGCACTCGGTCAGCTCAACATTTTTAAGATAGTAAATCATGCAGAAGTTAAAGCAAATGTCAATTTTATGGTATCTTAAATCGAGGGGTTCCATCATGGACTTAGCAGCATATAAGTTCTCTTTAAGCTTGTTCCCTTTAGGTAAAATACTTCTCGCCCATTCCATAATTTTGTCATAACTGGCCTCACTCAACCCATGATTTGACTTGATGGTGAACAATTATGCTACGACCGATAATTTACTATGGTTCGTGCACCCATCCCATAATGGTTTGTCAAAATCTTTCAACAAATAAAAAAACCCCTGCTGCATCTGCATTAGGTTCTTCTTCTACGATTGGACATTGACTGACATTACCTTGATTCATTCTCATTGCATCCATAACCATATTTTTGTAAGGATTACTGTTGTCATTTACAACTTAATGCACGTTGCTAGCACTAAAAGTTGACCCAACCACCCTTTCTACCATGCTCTCATTAGGAACAAATAGTTCTCCGTGTGTATACCAACATAGGTAATTATCCATGAACCATTTGGTTAGAAGATGCATCGTTGCAACATCTGGATGCAGAAACTTTTTATTTTTACACTTCCTGGATAGATACCTAATACTACAATCAGTAAAATTTCTCGGAATAGATGTTGTGAAATTAATAAAACCCTGAACCCCATTACAATAATCCATCCTCCATTATCCTTGAGGTGAGTCTTGATACATCCATGAACGATCATCCACAACTTCTATCGAACCTCTATAAAATTAAGATGACAACATGTATTAATTAACTATGTTACGTAAATAAATTTGCAAAAATATTGGTTTACCCCGACATTATCCAACAAACTAAAAAAACATTTATGTTAAATATTCATTATTAATTATCAACGTCTATACAAATTTATACATTTATAAATTTACAGAAATCACAACTCCGTAATAGAATTGATAAAAATTAAAATGGACTCGTTAAACAAGCTATTATTTATTTCATTACAACATATCTAATTCGGTGCAATTGAAACAAAGTATCAACAATTTACAAACAAATACAATTTGCCAAAATCTAAAACAAACTATAACAACTACAAAATTATACATTCATACTACAACTTTCTTTGACAAATAACAATAAAACAAGTATATACGTTAACAAAATACATATACTAAAAAAAATAAAAAATAATAAAATTGACATTTAAATGGTAAAATTAAAAAGGATAGATTTACTTACAAAAAATAATAAAATCCACAATAAATCAGAGAACAGATGTTGTGACCACGTACAAAAGTATAAGAAAGATGAGTGCTTGTGTTAAGAAGAGGGGGATATTTTTAGGGGGGCTGGGTGGTTGTTTGCAGTTTGGGAGGGGAGATTGGGATGGGGAAGAAGAAGGAGAAATAATGGAGGAGAGAGTCGGCAGAGTATAGATATATTGGCTTTTACTAATGGAATCACCGACGGACTCGTCCTGTCGGTAATTTTGATGGTGAATGGGCCATGTCACTGTACGAAAATCCCGGTTTGAATCCCTCGATCATTCCATCGGTAAAATCATCTGAAAAAATTCCACGTCATCAAATTGTTTCTTTGATTCAAAATTCTATATTTTCCATCAGCAATTTGGTCGGTAGATACCGACGGAATCTATACCGTCGGTAATTATTACCGACAACAAAAGGTCTATCGGTATAGACTAATAAAATTAGAGACAAAATTATATCCGTCGGTAAAAATTACCGATAAAATATTGCCGTTGGTAATTCCATTGGTTTTCAATGATTTTCTGGTAGTGTTCCTAATGAATTAGTTTAAAAATATTAACGAAACGAGTAATAAGACGGTGCATAAAAACTACCAGGTAAAATAAAATAAAAATAGCATGTGCACAAGTAATAATGGCTATTCATGAACTGGTTGATCCATGTTTAAGTAATCGTTATTCAGAGTTGGATGTTCATAATATGTTTCAATGTGCTTCATCATGCATATTGTCGCACATGTGCAACATCGCGACGATCATCCTCCCTATTTTAACCTAATTTTGGCCCATTGGCTTTTTAATTTAATTTTACAGGGTTTAAAATGTAAAATTAAAAGATCAGAGATTTATTTCGATGAAAAATATGATTTGTCAACTTGCGTGAAAACTAGGGACTACAATGTACTTTTGTCATTCTATCATTATCTTCATGATAATGATAGTTATTCGCCTTTAAATTTGATTCTTAATCAAATTTGAACTTCAAAAAAGAGAATGTGTTTGATTGAAACTTTGTTTCTCACACGCGAAAGGACTTTGACACTATAAATACAGACCTTAGTGATGCAAAAGAGGAGGAGGAGAGAAGATAAAAAATACCCTAGAAGGGAACAAACACAAAAAATCCCAAAAGGAGGCTATTGCAAGAGAGAACAAAAAAAAAAAACCAAGAACAGAGGGAGGAGAGACTGAAAAGAGGAGGAGGAGAGCATTCTCCAGTCGGTGCTTGCACTGTTACCTTCGTCTTCGCCTTTGGCTTCACCAGGTAAAGTCTTCTTCTTCTCTCTGTTTCTGTGTAATTGTTGTAAGAAAACAGTGCGAAGGTAATTAGTGGGTCGCATCCGGGCTTTAGGCCAAGCCGACCCAAATTATGTTTATTAAGGGTGTGCAAAACACACCCTTAAGCCTTGGCCATAATTTTTATGTCCATTTTAGTTTGATATTTGGCCAAATGAGCCCCTTTTCGATATCAAAAAATTCCAAAAATATTTGGGGATCTTTATTGATTTATTTGTGGGCGCCTCGAACTTTGATTTATTTTTTTTCTTTGCGCATTGTATTTTTTTTTTAAGTTATGTGCTAAATCGGTGGCCTATTATTGTTAAATGCAAATCTGTCATGCAATGTTTTTTTCATCTAAAAAGAGCAAATAATAATAAAGGATAAACAAGAAAAAATAACATAGAAAATTTCTTCTTCAAATTTATTTTTTTGCGAAAATATTCACTAACATTAGAGTCAGGAGTATCGTATTTTTTGGATTTGTGCGATATTTACCAATGCAGAGTTGGAAATATTCGTAGGAATTGTTCACTGACACCAGAGTCAGGAACATGAAAGGAAGAATAAAAAAAGGGAAAAATAAAAACAAATTCTTAGCAATTTTAGACAAAACCAACAAAGCAGCCTACCTCAGGTAGGACGCATAGGGGGTGATAGCATCTTCCCTTTTTGTTTAACCAGTCCCGTACCATATAATCTTTATTGACCAGTTAGGGTTCCTAGTGATATAATACTAGGTGGCGACTCCTTGAACAAGACTGTTTCACCCAAAAAACAAGATGCCATATATCTATTCTTTTCCACTATCCAGATAATTTTTAATGGGTCACTGTGATGTCCGGGTGTGACAGAATGACGATTCCACTAGGGACTTTAGGACTAAACTTTGTATTTGTCATTTCATTGCTAAACAATATTTGTCGTACCGTTTTTTTCCCTTGTTGTGGTTATGTTGAGTTTATCAAGTTTTATTTGTTTTTGCTCTTTTTACTGTTTTAACATGCATAGTTATTCATGTTTATCATGCATATATATTGGATATGGATCTAAGGCCTTCACACATCACTCATCTCATTTTTAAAATATGCATGATATCAACTTTAAGATAAGTGGAGGAGTAACGGCACCTCAATGGCTTTAGCCTGGGTAAGGTTCGCAAACTATCCAACTCTCGCATGATTGTTTGCTCGACAGTGGTCGATATGCCGAATTGATATTACTCAGGGTCTCTATCTTCACGCTACTTGAAAACCTCATATCAACCTTTCAAGGACGATCACTGAGCATGCGAAAGACCTTTGAGATTAGATAGCAAAATCACCCTAATGCATTTAATGATGAGAACCTACCTTTTAGGTTGATCCCTGCGTAATTTCACTAAGATAAGCTTAAATGTGTAAGCATCCTTATTACAAGGCTTTCGGGTAACATAATGACTATTATTCCTAAGATAACAACTGTTGAGTATGGACTCGAGTCTGGATCTTTGCAAATGATTGAGGGAGACTGCCCTAGACTGGATATCGGTAAGATACCGCTACTCAAAGATATTAGATGCATAATGAAAGACACCAAGAATGTGGCTGAAAGCTCAGATGACAAAACATTAAATAGATCTCCTCTCGGCATTGTAATGAATATTGGATTCGGATCTGACCACACATTTAAAGAATAACGATCATTATGTCACCCCCCAAAAGGTGAATCCATACCCAATATGTTGTATTCATCTTCATGCATGTTTGAACATACAAATTATGAACTATCATAATACCGCACACCAGGTGAAATATAGGTCCCCCATACCTATAACACTCGACTGTAAAAAAAAAAAAAAAGACAAATGAAAATGAAGAAAAAAGCCTAGTTAGAAGCCCAACACCGAAAAAAGATGGAAAGTCTTAGAGAAGAAGCGCAAGGCTTACTAGCCTACTCGAACAGGCCTTGAGATCTAAACCTGAAGAAGCAAAATTTACAACTCAGCCTCAACCTATACTCGCAAATCCATAAAATTTGAGGGCAAATTAGGTGTCTCAACAAGCTATGTATTCCCAATTTGCTTAACCAGCAAATCCCATAAGAATGTCATCTACCATTGACCTTACAAAGAAGGAATCTCAAAAGAACAAGATAGTAAAGGAAGATGGTCTGGACAAATGAGTTGCCTTGGAACAAAGGCTGATGGCATTCGAGGGATCTAGCCTACATGACTATATAAGGGTTGCTAAGATGTGTTTGGTACCTAACGTAGTCATTCCTAAGAAGTTTAGGGTGCCAGGGTTTGTCAAATATACAAGAACTTAATACCCTATAACTCATCTCAAAGGATACTATAACAAAATGGCTGAGGTGGTCTATGACGAGAAACTGTTGATTCACTTCTTTCAAGACAGTTTGAGTGACGTTGCCCTTACTTGGTACATGCAATTGGACAATACCAAGATAAAAAAAAATGGAAGGACTTAGTTGATGCCTTCATTAGGCAGTATAAGTTCAATATGGATGTGGGCCATGATAGATCAAACTTGCAAGCTATGTAAAAGGACAACAAGGAGTCCATAAGAGAATACACTCAAAGGTGGCTTGAGATTACCACACAAGTTAATCCTCCTTTATTGGAAAAGGAGATGATCAATTTGTTTGTCAATACTTTCAATGTAACATCCCCCATTTCTGAGATAAAACCACAATCTCATGTCAATAGAAAAACAGAGTAGTTAAATTTTATATATATATATATATATATATATATATATATATATTCATGGTCTTCGTGTTAACATCTACCAGAAATTTCAACGGAGTCCCCCCTATACCGGAAGGTCCCAATTTACCGACATGTAACCTGTTTATACTTCTAACAGTTCGCATCTTATAACTTAATTTCCGACCCAATCAACCTGGGTTTCAATTCCACAATTATACTCACACCTATCAACCATAATATTTATGATATGCATGATATAACAAAAATATCATTATGGATGGATAATTTAAATAAATATAAATTCATAGACATGAAATAT
>Ga0325410_1004606_pt1 | contig 15379 bp, 10 predicted proteins | sample PopdelMetagenome_16_FD_206182 | JGI IMG/M metagenome (GOLD analysis project Ga0325410, IMG submission 206182) | Populus deltoides microbial communities from Bellville, Georgia, United States - Xylem-PdIQD-R3 | ecosystem: Host-associated > Plants > Phyllosphere > Stem > Wood/Secondary xylem...
CGACTTGGAATTGCCTCTATCCATTTTGAAACATAATCTACTGCGACTAATATGTACAAGAAACCAAATGATGGAGGAAATGGACCCATGAAATCTATACCCCAACAGTCAAAGATCTCAATGACAATAATAGGATTTAAAGGCATCATGTGACATTTTAAAATAGATCCCAACTTTTGATAATTTTCACAAGTCTTGTAGAACGCATGTGAGTCTTTGAACATAGTGGGCCAGTAAAATCCACATTGTAAGATTTTTACAGTTGTCTTTCTTGATGAGAAATGGCCCCCACATGCCTCAGAATGACAAAATTTAATGACACTACGTACCTAATTGTCAGGAATGCATCTTCGAAATATTTGATCTAGACAATATTTGAATAAATAAGGGTCATCCCAATAAAAGTTCTTCACTTCGTTCAAGAACTTTCTTTTATCTTAGGTACTCCAATGAGCTGGCAATTGTCCATAAAGTGACATTTTTCCCAATTCAGTACAAGATTCTTCTCTTCACACCTGCTCAAAATATTTTCTAAGTTAGTCAAACAATCATCAAATGAATCACCAAAAACAAAAAAATCATTCATAAAAATCTTAAGAAAACGTTCAATCATATCACTGAATATACTAAGAATGCATCTTTGATACATGGCTGGAGCATTACATAATCCAAAAGGCATCCTTCGATATGCAAAAGTACCAAATGGACATGTGAAAGTAGTTTTTTCTTGATCTTCCAATGCAATTTCAATTTGGTTATAACCTGAATAGCCATCTAAGAAACAATAAAATTCATGACCTGCAACTCTTTCTAGGATTTGATCCATGAAAGGTAAAGGAAAATGATCTTTTCTAGTTATTGAATTAAGTTTTCTATAGTCAATGCACATGCGCCAACCAGTAATAGTCCTAGTTGGAATTAACTCATTTTTCTCATTTATTATCACAGTGACTCCAGACTTCTTGGGTATAACTTGGGTAGGACTTACCCATTTGCTGTCAGAAATAGAATAAATGATTCCATTATCTAGAAGCTTAATGACTTTATTTTTCACTACTTCTTTCATATTAGGATTAACTCTTCGTTGCATTTCTCTAGAGGGTTTAGCATTTTCCTCCAAATAAATCATGTGTGTGCAAATCAATGGACTAATTCCTTTTATATCAGCTATGGTCCATCCTAATGCATTTTTATGCATTTTCAGAGTTTGTAATAACTTACCTTTTTGATGTGCATTAAGTTTGGAAGAGATTATTACCGAAAAAGTTTCATTTTCTCCCAAAAATAAGTATTTGAGATTGAATGGTAATGGCTTCAAATCAGGATTTGGTGGTTGAACATTTGAAAGTAAGGACTTAATTGATCGTGGTGGCAATTCCTCAATTTGTGGTCTCCAATTACTTGCCTTTAATTCTTCCTGAAAATAGACCATTTGTAAATCATCAGATTCATCAATCTCAGTTTCACTGGAAGTGATTTGAAATTGATCATGAACTAATTTTTCAGTAAAGTCCACTTCTTGTAAATCATTATCATCTCCAGGTTGCTTGTAAATGTTGAAAATATTCATCTTCAATGTTACGTTTTCAAAAGATAGCTTCATCAGTCCATTCCTACAATTAATCAATGCATTAGAAGTTGCAAGAAATGGACACCCTAAAATAACAGGAAATGAATTACATGCTTCAACAGGTCAGGTTGTGTGTCTAAGACAATAGAATCCACAAGATAAATGAATTTATCGACTTGTACTAACACATCTTCAACTATTCCTCTAGGCACTTTTACAGATCTATCGGCAAGTAAAAGAGTTACAGAAATTGGTTTTAACTCACCTAGATTGAGACTTTGAAAAACTGAATATGGAAGTAAATTCACACTAGCTCCAAGATCAAGTAAGGCTCTTTCAATTTTATGTTCTCCAATAAAGTAAGAAATTATAGGACAACCAGAGTCTTTATATTTCAAAGCATTATTGTTCTGAAGAATGGCACTTACTTGTTCGGCTAAAAAGGCTTTCTTTTTCACATTCAGTTTTCTCTTCATAGTGCACAGATCTTTTAAAAATTTAGCATAAGAAGGAACATGTTTAATAGCATCCAGCAAAGGTATATTGATCCTTACCTGTTTGAAAGTTTTAAAGATTTCAGAGTTGTAATTGACTTTCCTTTGTTTGGTTATGGCATGAGGAAATGGAAGTGCTGGCGGAGAATCAGTCTTTTCTTTGCAATGATCAGATTCAACCCTTTCCTTACCCTCAGAGATTGACTCATCATCATTCTTACAAGGTTCAAGAATGGGTTTTTAATAACCTTACCACTGCGAAGAGTGATGACTGATTTGACTTGATCCATGTGTTGGCTTCCAGAACTACTTGCATTTGTATTGTATTGCCCCTTAGAATTTTGTTGTGGTTGAGATGGAAACTTACCTTTCTTTTGGAAACTGAGAGCAGATGTGAATTTTGCAAGAGTATCTTTAAAATCTGTCATGCTTTAAGCAAGTTGATTCTTGATCGCCTCTTGCTTTCCATAAATGCATGCAATGTTTCCTCAAGATTTTTTCTATGAGGGGGAGCATAAGGGGGTGCATATCCATGAGAATTTTAGAAATTATGGTGTGCTTGAAACGATGGTTGTGAAGTTTGTGCATTATTGTTCTTGCTCTTCCAACTGAAATTTGGGTGATTTCTCCAACCAGGGTTAATGTTTGCGAATATGGGTTATGATTGGGCCTTTGGAAACTGTTTAAAGCATGGGCTTATTCATGGAGACATTCCTTAAAAGAAGGCAAAGTTAGACAGTCATTGGTTGAGTGTTCATTGGTTTCACAGATTTGACACACAATGTCTTGAACAGATTTTAATTGACCTCTCCTTTTCAATTCTAGTGCTTCTACTTTTTTAGCTAAAGATGCAAACTTAGCTTGGAGGTCATGATCTTCCCTAAGGCTGTACATACCTCCACTAGATGTATGGGGTTGAGTTTCACTTAGTGCCTCATAAGTGCCTATAGTGTCCCAATTTTGTGCATTTTTAGCTAGCCAGTATAGGTGCTTCATTGCTTCATTAGGGTCTTTATCTTCAAAAGTTCCATTGCACATCAATTCAACCATTTGCCTATCTCTAGGTGTTAATCCTTCATAAAAATGTGAAACCAATCTCCATGTTTCAAAACCATGATGAGGGCAAATATTAATCAAGTCTCGATACCTATCCCAACATTGGTAAAATGTTTGTCCTGGTTTTTGAGTGAAAGTAATGATTTGTCTTTTAAAAAATTTTGTTCTGTGAGATGGAAAAAATTCTTTAAAAAATATTGTTGCATTTCATCCCAAGCATGAATAGATCCTGGTCTCAAATTTTGTAGCCATGTTTTAGCTTTATATTTTAATGAAAAAGGAAAAAGCTTTAATCTGATAGAGTTCATGCTACAATTTGAGTCATTATAGGTGTTGCAGACCTCCTCAAATTCCCTTAAATGCAAGTATGAATTTTCTAAATCTAAGCCATGAAAAGAAGGTAAAAGTTGAATAATGTCTGGCTTAAAATTAAAATGAGATGCATCAGGGGGGAAACTATGCATGAGGGTGCACTTGTTCTTGTAGGATTCATGTGGTCTCTAAGTGTTCTAACACGATTATTCTCATTATTCTCATTATGAAGCGATTGGTTATCTTCTTCGACCATATTTTCTGAAAATGATGAGGATACCCTATAAAGTCTATCACTTAATGTACGTGACCACACTCTCATGCACGTGTAGGAATAGAATAAAAGGAAGAAAAGAAAAACAATAGAAAAGGAAACAAAACAAAAGAAACGAAGTTAGATACAAGAAAAGTGAAAAGAGAAAATAAAATCAATACTATAATTTGTACAAGAATTTACCTCCCCGACAACGGCGCTAAAACCTTGACACGACCAAAAGATTGATGTCTTCTCCCAAGTGTAGGAGTGTCGAAGTAATAAATAACCCAGGAAGACCGGGGTCGAACCACAGGGACGTTAATTGTATAAATTATAAACAACAACAACAACAACAACAATAGTAATAATACTAATAGTAGTAGTAGTAGTAGTAGTAGTAGTAGTAGTAGTAGTAGTAGTAGTAAAGAAGAAGAAGAAGAAGAAGTTGATGAGAACTTTGAGACGGAAGTTTAATGTAAGGATTAAACAATGATAAAAACAAATGTCAAGGTTAGAGGATCCACTAATGGTATGTCAAACAAGTATAGTATAAACTCTTATTATTCAATTGGAAACCACACACAAAGGAGGTTCCAATCAGAGTATAAATTGTTAACATGATTACATTAGTTATCTTATTCTAATAATGCTAATACTTGTAAATGTTGTCAAACATTCATGATTATAACTTATGTTAACAACAAATCAAGTTCCTTTCATAGCACAGGTGTCGGTTATACCATACAGTTTGGGCTATGAAAGTGCCAAGTATTTGTTGTACCAAGGGTTATACAACATAAATCTAGATTAACCATTTAACAAGCAAAGTATTAAAAGTGAACAAGATAACAAATATAAAACATGTTAGTATTAAACATTAAGGTCCATGTTAAGTTTATATTATACTTGTTCTTACACCATTAGTGTAACCTTTTCACCTTGACATAATAAACTTAGCTAAACATAATGAAAGAAAGAAACATAAATAAACAAGATAAAAACATAAATAAGATAAAGTTAACTGATTAAAGGGAAGGAAATGAAAGGCATAAATAAGAGATTAATATAAACAAAACTTAAGTACAAAATATAAAGAGAGGAAGCAAGAGCATGATCTTGATCTGAATACCAAAATACCTAAACACATGGTAAATGCCTCCTTTTATAGGCCAAAATTTGGAACTATTGATTTGATGAATAATTGATGAGTGGGTGACCACATCTTGACTTGGTGACAATTCTTATCTTCTTATCTGAACAAAACGTCATTTATAACGTCAGAATTTGAACCGGCTTAAATCATGAAAGTTCTAGGAAATTGTCTCAAATTTCCAGGAAAAAAAAGATGAGGTCATTTGAACTTCTAGAACTTGAGATATGAGCTGAACACTAAACAGTGTTTGGGCTGCAAGACAGATTCAAACTTCTCTGTTGTTGCTACAATTTGGTCTTGAAAATGGCCTTTTTGAATCTTGCATTACCATGAAAGTTTTAGGCCTGTGTTTTAGCTTTCCATCCATATATAGCAAACCTAAATCCAAGATCTACAGCTTCAGATATGACCCAATGACCGAACAGTGTTCCAGTTTGGACTGAACCAACATCTCTTTTCTAAGTTTGACCCTCTCTTTGTCCTTTCAATTTCAGTACTTAAACTCATCAATCAATCCTTTTATTTATGTGATAGGCCTGCATTTAAGATGAGCATTTGCCACAAATTAAAGGTATCTTATAGTATCGGACATGTTATTATAAAACATGATCTAGTTAAGGAGTTATCGATACTTTAAGTGCAAAATGATGATATAAAACTTGATAAAATGCACTTTTAAGTACTAATCAACCATACTTATCTCTATAGGAGATTCTACTGAAGAGTTTCCTAAAACTTCCTCTACCATGAAAGCAGACATATCAGGCTCTTCCCTAACGTCATTCTCAAGCTCACGTGGACTCATTGTGTTAAGTCCCTCTTCTTGTACATCCTCATCATCTAAGTCACTAAAATCCTTAAGATTAGGCTCATACACTTCAACACTACAATATTCCTCTTTATCTATATCCTTATATTTTTGAATGACTAAAGGTTTAGAAGTACAATCTAAAAAGATATGACCAAAACCTAGACAATTAGTACACATAACCATTGAATTCACCTTAGACACTTCATTAACAACTCATTTTCCTTTATCTTTATTATAAAGTTGGGAGTTACTAGGATTAAGTCTATGGGATGGAGCACCTAACAAAGAATCACTACTTCTGAATTGGGACCTGATAGGGATACTATAAAAGTCCTGACGATTCTTCCACTGATTCTTTGTGACCAACTTATAGCCTTTAACTAAGGTATAAGCTTGGTCAATGGTAGATACACCTTGAAATACAATTTCTCTTATAAGATCATCTTTCAAGCCTTTATAAAATCTACGCAAAGTCATGGCTTCATTCTCTCTGATGGCATATCTCATCATGTAATCGTTAAACTGTGTTATATACTTATTGATAGACTTATTCCCTTGTCTTAGATTGTTCCAATGGTCTAAGAGTTTATTCCTATAAAACTGGGTAGTACTTCTCCTGAAGGTTTTGTTTCATTTTGATCCAATCAGTTATAGGAGGTTTACCTCTCATCTCTAAACAATCTTTAACTTCTCTCCAATAAGTTTTGGCTTCACCAATAAGCTTCATCTCAGCAAATCTAACTTTCCTATTATCAGACAGGTTATACCACTCAAAGAATCTATCCATATCACGAATCCACATATCAAATATCCAAGGGTCATGACGACCGTCAAAAGTGGGGGCTTCTATTTTGTTAGGACTCAAGACTCGCTTATCAAAGTCATCGTGTTTAGAGTAACCTAAATGATAGTCATACTAGTGGTGCTCAGAGTGAACTTGTCCATAATGATTATTCTTATGATATTTATTGGTCTTTGAGTGCCTTATTCGAAAACTCTCTTGGGGCTCAATTCTTTTAAACATGTTGATCACCTAAGTTTGCAGTTCCCTTTAAATGGTCGTAAGAGTATCACTAAAGGTTGAGTCTACAGTAAGTGTAAACTTAAGCTTGGACACTAGATGATCATGACACAAATGCTTGCATCACTAACTTGTAAATGGAATTGAGATCACAAATGGTTCTTGCATATAAAATCACAATACAAAAATAAAGCTAATTTTTTTTATCTTTTTTTTACACTAATAAAATTATAAGCATGTAACACTAGATTCTTAAGTGTAAAGGATTAATCAAACACGATGTCACAAGCAAGAACTCATAATTATCAAATAGAATAAGATATTAGCTATCACTGATGAAAGAGATTGATGGAAAAAAATTAACAATTAAAAATGCTAGGTGAGAATTTTTTTATGATTTTTTTTTTACACAAAAGTAATATTAATGATAATTTCGAATACCAAGTGCAATACCACAGAGGTAAAATCAACAAATCAAAAAGGTAGAGTAATTTACTGACGAAGATTTAAACTGTGGAATTGATCATGAATGGACCTCAGATTACGTGTCAGCTAACGTGGCAATAGGCTATGACATGGTGATGCCTGCTGATGTGGCGACCAGTGGCGTAGTTGACTGAACTGATGTGGCTTTAGACTGCTAACGCGGTGGATGACGTGGATATAGAGAGCTGGCGTGGCGGATGACATGTCAAGGTTAATTAATTTCGCCTTGAGAGCTTTTGTTTTCTTGCTTTCCTACCTCCTATGATTTGTTGTTGCTGCTGACGGCGATGGCGCACGAAACGGGGCTTCGTGATTCTGCTTGGGCCCGGTAGTGCGAGGGAAAGGGTTGTGGTGTCTGTGGTGTCACTGCTGGACGGGGGCTTGTTGATCCGTTGTCGTTGCTGAAGGCGAGGGCACTGTGGATGGTGGCGTTACGGCTGGTGCTACCGCTGGAGGGTGCAAGTCAGTGGTGGTTGCGGCGGATGGTTTATAACGTTGATTTGGGTTGCTGAAGACAAAAATCTGCTGTGGAGGCGCCGCTGAAGACGATTTGGTGTGATCTATCGATGGTGTGGGGAGTGGCCTTCTGTAGGAAAATATGTCGCCGTGGGTCTTGTTGTGACTGACATTGATGCAAAATTTCTGATCGGCATTGATGCAAAAATTCTTATTGATGTTGATGCATTCAATGTTGATTGCGACGACTGTTTGCTGATGGAGAAGACATGCCCATTGTCCTTCATATTTTGAAAAAACATAGATTCTTTCCAAAACAATCCTGGAATATATTTATTTTTATGTTTTTATTATTTTGTATCTATTATTTATATCTGAAAATATTAATCAAAAATGATCGTAATACTAGAAATTTAAATTACCGATACTTATGTTTATTTGTTTAATGGTTTCTTGATGTTTTTACATCTTTTTTATGTTGCACGATAATGATTACTTTTTCTGACTTGCAAGGCTGAGAGGGGACCTGCTTCCATAAATTCTCAAATGGAGAAAGGAGATTTTCCTCAAGAGGTGCATTCTGTTTCTATAAATGGTTTGTAGCGCATAAGCACTTTAAAGTTTAAACTGATTATGTAACGTGAGAGCCTTAATTATATATTTTCAGTGTCATCTGCTACCACTTTTCTAAATAGCTTGGAGAAAATCTGAGGAAAAAATTTCAAATTGCTTGACACAAAGTTGTAGATGAAACATCACTGGGAAAAAAAAGAAGGTATAAACATATGAACTTCTGAAGTAAAAGGTTGGCGTCACATCATTATTTGAATGATTTGACATGTTCATTTGAAGTTAAAACTAGAAGGAGCTGCTAATATATTCTTGGCATGCATGCCACTAATTTGTCTGTTTGATGACGGGAGATCGTGGGGGACTGGGTTACCCTTCAACAAGAATTGTATGATCAGCTATTCTGCCTACAGGAACATTTTCCCTATATGGGCCCTCGGAGAGTGTTGTCGCCAGGTATTGCAGGCTCTTTGAAAGATTTGCATTAACTTATTTGAACTATGTTTGCTGATATTACGATGCTGCATCTGTAATTTAAACTCCAGAACAGAGCATTCTGTTACGAAAAGCAATATTATACAAAAACCTTTATAATTCTATGAGAAAAATATTATATAGGACTCGCAGTATTCTATTTGTATTTACAACAATGGGTTGAATGATTTACTGTTGAGTTTAGATTCATTTGAAAGGCAATGGAACATGCCTCTGGTATTCTGTCAGAGCCCACATCAGAAAGATATCTCATGTAGCATGCATTTTTTCATGAAAACACCAGTGATTTCCTTTCATGAATAAGATCATAGGCTAAGGGTTTTGATTCAAGTGATTTCCTGACTAGATTAGTTTCAGAAAGTTACCTGTTGGGGAAAATCACCATCTTCCAAATGTGAATTGACTAACAGCTTCGCCGCTCGGTGAAGTGGTCTAGGGTCTCTATCCATCTGTAGCCATAGATAGGAAAAAGATTAATGTTAAAGAATTATGAGGCCATTTTCTTCAAGAGCTAAATCTGTCCTGCATGAATTAGACCCATGCATCATAGCCCATGCTGTCTGTACCAAATTCGACCTATTTCCTTCAAGAGGTACATATTTCTTCTTAGGGCATGAAAGACAGCTCTCTGCCCAACCTCCATCATCTTTCTGTATGCTAAGAAGAAAATTAACACCTTTGCGTATAGCTGCACTTTTACTCTAGCTCTTGCGAGCAGCTGCTAAGCCTCCTAGGGCCAGCCATGTCCATGTCCCATAAATAAAGCACACCCCCCAATTTCCATACCTGTAGTGGAAACATTTTCTCCTATTTATTACTCACGACAAATTAAAAAAAAAAAAAGAGAGAGAGAAATTAAAAATGCATCAGGGGAATGTACCATCCACCCTCAGGAGTTTGTAAGCTTTCAAAGTGCGGTACAGCTTTTGTTATGAAATTATCGATCTCCTACAAAGGATACAACTGCTTGAACAACAATAAAGCTTGGATTGCTGATGTAGTGAACTCAACATATTCTTGCTCAATTACAATGCTGGCCCTTCTGGTAAGAATTATTATTTCAAATATATGAGAAATTACATAAAATATTTAATAAAACCTCTGGTAAGAATTATTTCAAATGATATTGATAGTATTTCAAAATCTAGCATGCTCAGAAATAAGGTTTTTAGAAATTTTAATAGTGATTAATTATATGTTCATATCAATATCTCATTCTCTAGAGTTTAGAAAGTTGATGATTGGTGGTAAAAGACCCCCACACTTGCAAAACAATCTTTTTTGATGGGGTTTAGAGATCTTCCGATAATAAAATCAGTAACTTTAAGTAAAAAATTGTAATTAATGAGATAATGAACTTTAAATTTTAAGAATAAAAGTGTACTTTTTTATTTAGATATAATAAATGCTCTGGTATTTAGAAATGTTTGTCTAGATAATAGAAATTATAAACATTTTACCTGGATGGTTTATAGTGTATTTAAAGCCTATGAACCTTGTCATTTTTGTTGGAGTAGAAGAGTTGGAAAGTTATTTTCTCTAGATAACATTAATGAAGGATAAATATCTCTTACACAATATAAATGGGGAATAAATATCTCTTATATAACATTAATAAGAAGGGAAAATAGTAGTCTATTGAGAGATTTTTTGTACATCTATAAGTGTAAGGAGACGAATATCACTAACATTAATATTTTATTAAAAGTCTTAAGAATAATAATAAAAAAAGCTATATGGCCCAACATGGAGCCTACAACAATCTTCTAGGCCTTAACCCTCTATCCTTGGCAAATTGCCGAGAACATGATCGATGGGTTTGACAATATATTAGATATATGTCCCCTTAGGCCAAGCTACAAGTTGGGTCTAAGGACATAGGGTTTGACAACTCATCTAAATTGTGTCTCTTTAAGCTCAGCACATAGTTAGGTCCAACAACATTAGGTTTAGGAGCTCACCAGACTCTTGTCCTCTCTACTCAGCACATAGCCACACCCAAGAATAATGGTTCTTACAACTTGCCAGACTCATGTCTCCTTGAGCCTAAAAATGAGCTAGACTAATATCATTTGGACCTATCATGCTACTAAGCTAAGATTGATGAAGTTTCTTAAACCTTCATACCCATAATACATCAATTAAACACCTATATCTTAAACTCATAATTTCTAACAAAAACATCTAAAATCAACTAATTAAATCATTATTCATATCAATTAATCCTCCAAACTTAAAAATATAAACTTAAATCTTCATCTATCTCAATAGATGCAAAATCACAATTAATAACAACAATCATATATATAAAAGTATAAATCTTACCTTAAAAATCTATTTTCTCCACTCTCCTCTTCTTCTTCTTCATCTTTTCTCTCTTTCTTTTTATTTTCAGTTCTATCTCTCTCTAAACATTTGATTCTTTTTTTTTAACACGCACACACATATCAAATCATGTGAAATTTCTAATTTGTCCCTCAATCATTAATATACATAATTATACACATAAGGGCAATAGTATCTTTTTCAATGCAAAATTTCATAATACCACATTCTCCCCCACCTTCATAATATTACAAATGGCCAATGAGGAAGAGAAGTGAGACTCACAGCTTTTTGTGAGCTGCATAAGAGATAGTGCTTGTTAGATTTGACGAAATTAAGGGGAAGAAGAAACAGAGAGAAGGGACAACAGTGACTGAGAGTGAGACAGCTAGATCAAATAAGACAAGCAATGCAGAAACATTTATGTTACTTTGATTCTATAAAGTATAAACATGATACAGTTCAGGGTACAGCTTTCTGCTACAGACATTCAATCTGTGTACAAAGAGTATTATTATGCAGAAACATGTTTCTCTCTATACATGCTAGGAAAATTCTAAAAGAACAAACAGAACAGAATGGTATAGAGGAGTGCTATTTGATTTAAATTCATTATTCGGTTTGTGTTTATTTACAATGAGTTAGATAGTTTGCTATTGGATTTAGATTCACTTGGATGTTGAAGGCAACGGAACACGCCTCCGGTATTCTGCAAGAGACCACATTGGATAGATATTTCTGTATGCTGCATAGTGTAACATGCAGTTTTTCATGAACACGCCAGTGATTTCCTGTCATGAATAAGAATATCACAGGTTAGGAGACTTGTGAAATAAAAGTTGAAGGGCAGATGCACATCAGTGATTTCCTGTCTGTCTATCATAGGATTTAGCTCCCGCCCACTAAGTACTGACAGGAATCGCCGGCAGATCTGTTAGATGTCGAGTCATTTCTTCTTCTTCTTTTTTTCAATTGAAATGGTTTTCTGACTGTAGCTTAATAGTTAGAAAGATACCTGTTGGGGAAAATCACCATCTTCCAATTGCGAATTGATTATCAGCTTGGCTGCTCGGTGAAGAGGTGTAATGTCTCTATCCATCTATAGGAAACAGATTCTAGTATCAGAAATCCTGAGGCCATTGCCTGCTTTTGTGGAGGCAGGGTCGTGAAGAGGGAATACACAAGTAAATGAAACAACAACGCAGCCTAAAACATAGACTCGTGAATAGTTGGTTAGTATGCTCATGCTAACCTGCCCGGCATAAATCAGACCCATCATAGCCCATGCAGTATGTACCAAATTTGATCGATTTCCTTCAAGAGGTATATATTTTTTATTGGGGCATGAAAAATAGCTCTCTCCCCAACCTCCATTGTCTTTTTGTATGTTGAGAAGAAAATTCAAACCTTTTTGCATAGCTGTGCAATTGTCGTAAGTCTTGCCAGAAGCTGCTAGGCCTCCAAGAGCAAACCATGTACCATAAGTGAAGCAAACCCCCCAATTTCCATACCTGTGGGAATGGAAATATTTCTCCTTGTTAATAGGTTCTGAAGAATTTCCAGGAACAAATTAACAGCACTTAAAAATCATCAGGGTGACCTACCATCCACCCTCTGGAGTTTGTATGCTTTCGAGGTATCGTACAGCATTTGTTATGAAATTATCAATCTCTTTCTTCCTGTGACCTGGGTATAGCTTCTTGAACAATACTAATGCTTGGATTGCTGATGCAGTGCACTCAACATATTCGTGTTCAATGACAATGTCAGCGAAAAACTCTGTGGGATTTAGTAACTGAGATAGACAGAGAACCAAACACCATCAGTTCATGATTACCACAAGTGAATATGAAAGAATAAGAAAACATTGCAAATGTTCAAGAACTTACTTCCAACCATTTATGAGCTCCAGCTGGCTCCCACGCTGCTAAACCTCCATTTTCACTCTGAAAGTTCAATAACAAAGCTTATTATCTGACCCTGGAAAGTTTACCTAATACCCAGTGAAGGAAACATAGTGCTACATGTTTTTGTATAGAGAGTTAAGCTGAGTTTAGTTTAGTCCTTACTTGTAGAGAAAGAAGAATGTTGACAGAATCGAAGAGCCTCTCAGGCTCTAGCTTCTGACCAACAATTTCTTGTGGCATCATCGAGAAAAGTAGGCAACACTGCATAGTTGATGTAATGCAACATAGTTTAATTTGGTGAGAGGCATATTCCAGTTTGAACAAAATGGCACAGAAAATTAGTAAGTTTTAAAGAGATTCAACAAATTAAGCTTGCTACCTTCAATCCCTCTGCAGTGCAATCAGAAACTTGCCATCCATGATCTTGGTCAGAGAAAGTCCACGATCCCTTGGAAATATGCCGGTACATGCTCTTGAAGTCACCTGAAGGATTGTCCTTGACCTTTAAAATGCTTAATCAGGTTAAATATATAGAATGATAATCCAAATGAAAATTAGCAGTTACTTCATGATTAAGGCAAAAGATGTGAGTTCTAAGAGGGAAAAGTAACAAACCTGAGATTTCTTTATGAAGTCATGTCCTCTCTTGAGTACATCTCCGATTTCATCTGTAAAATTAGTAGCAAGCAAGGCCTGAATGGCAAAACCAGTATCCCATTGTTGACTTCCAAAACTCTGCACACAGATTCCATATTTTGTTAAGTACATCATAACCTCTTTGGGGTCTCTACTCTCTACAGCTTTGTAAAAGAATGCAACCCTACTAACCTGCATTTTCATACCATCTTCGGCCACCCACAAATAATCCGGGATCCTTGCGAGATGTTTCTTGAAAGAAATTCCGTCAGGATCTTCAATCCAGCAAGCAAGCATGCATAACACCTGACGTTTCAAGGTCAAAAAAGTAATAGAAATTATCAGATAGAAGTAGAATATTATATATATGGTGCCCATTTTATGCAGCAGCAAGTTACCTTTTCCACACATCCAATAGTAATATAACGACTGTTTTCATCTTCGTAGTGAATGTGCGTCATTGTTACTTCAAGAGCCTTCTTTCTTACCAGCTTATTGAAGGGCCAACGAGTAAGAAAAGGCTCGGTGAACACATAGAGACTATCCCATATCAGATTTTGAATCAAAGGATGGGGATAATAGAGATCCTCCTGAACTAACAGTATTGCAGAATCAATTACATCATGTATTATTTATTTGTAGCAACAATATCATAACAAATTTTCAGAATGGTAATAATTATATATCAAGTTTAAGGTGAACTCACCGCGGCACACAGATGACGCGTTTTCTTCCAATTGATTTGATTATACGGTTCAGCATAGAGTTCTTCTCTCAACTGCAGAATGAGAGGGGTGATAGGACCAACAAACCTTTTCCCATATAGATATGACATCGGCATGTAAACCATCCGACAATAGCACCACATTTTTGCTGCATTGAAGCCAATAGACATGTTAACACAACGGCTACAGAAAGGGAAACTGAACAGATGGTGGTAGTCAGAGACGGAAATATTAGAAACTAACTAACCTGGATGCATAGGAAGAAAAGTAGGAAGGAGCCAAAATTCTGGGGGCATTGGATTACTTCCAGACCAATCAAATACACCAAGAATCTGCACATTGATTTCAGTTACAGAAAACATAAGTTTTGTTATTCGATTGGGTCTGTGTTCTATTCAATATCGGGGTGGATGATTACCGAGAGCCAAGTCTTTCCCCAAGAGGGTATGTGTGTTACAGTACCGTGTTCATGAATCCATTTTCGGGCTCTTGCACAAGCATTGTCTTGACCACCATTAGGACCTTCTCCGAGAATTCGCATACAAATGTAGCTGAGAACTGTGCAGAACATGGTGCTATGGCCCTCAATGTGTAGCCCCCAACCACCATCTTCATTCTGCATGCAGCATAGATTTCCATGGCCATAGATATAATTTTTAGCATATTACCTACCAAAAACTAAACCGTTAAGAGCAGATAATCAGCATAAATTTACCTGATGATAATAGATGTAACGGAGGATTTCCCTGCGATGCTCAGCAGAGAATACAGAATCTAAATGTCCCGTGATGTACAAACACATTACCTGCAATATTTTGAAGTAAACCAGAAGAGAAAATCAATTATATGCAAGCTGCTCTTACTAGTGAATACTGAAACAAGTCCTCAAAATATATATATATATATATATATATATAGGGAAATTCAGCGAAAATATTTTTGTATAGATGCAAGATGCTCACCAAGGGAGGGAGGAAGAATAAGGGGCCAGCATTTTCGGCAGGCCAATGGCCGTCACTAGCCTGTAGAGCTGAAAAGAAGTGGACAGCCCTCTTCAATGTAGTCGTTGCCTTTTCATATGTGATTTCCTCACCTTCTTCAATTTT
>Ga0325410_1004613_pt1 | contig 15370 bp, 10 predicted proteins | sample PopdelMetagenome_16_FD_206182 | JGI IMG/M metagenome (GOLD analysis project Ga0325410, IMG submission 206182) | Populus deltoides microbial communities from Bellville, Georgia, United States - Xylem-PdIQD-R3 | ecosystem: Host-associated > Plants > Phyllosphere > Stem > Wood/Secondary xylem...
CATAAAATATTACTATTTAATAAAATTAATCTAATATTTTTATATAAAAAACCTCTAACACTGCCATCTTTTAAATCCAAATGGTGTAATTACTCGGGTAATAACTAATTAGAGGTACGTAGATAATCATGGCCAAACAATGGATAATCAGTGACCTCGTTCGATGGGCTAATTTATTTAAGTTATCAAAATTCGAGCAAGGGTCCGCTGTCGAAGGGTTGGGTTACTTCCATTTGCAAACCTTCCTTGCTTTGCTTTTGAATATTTGTGGAAGACAAGAGGAAAAATGAGTCAGAGGGTCTTAAAATTCTCCACTAGTAACGGTGATGCACGTGAGTCTGGATTTGGTCACCGAGATCCAACCAGCAAGCCACGTGTGGACTTGATAAATAATAATTACAATCAATATAATATTTTTCAGATGAATATTTAATTACTTCCCTGCGTTTTTTAGTAATAGTCAGTCCCATCCCTTCGATGATTGCTAGCTAGGGCTCTCACCCTTGGCCTCTTTCGAGCCATCTCCCATCGAATTGTGGTGGTTGCCTGAAAATAATACTATCGCTATAACAAACAAAAGGAGGCATCCAAGGCCAGTAGCGTAAAGACACACCACGTGGTGCCAAGTGATGACCAGCCCACGTCCAGTAGGCAGTAAGTGATCGCGTTAGGATGAAGTTTAATTTTTAATTAACCTGAAAAAAAAATTAATTAAAAAATTTATAAAACTAACTCTAGTTAATTTATTAAACTTGTAACTTGGATTATAAAACTAGAATAATCTCATAAAAAATTAAAATAAATTAAAAAATTAAATTCGCAATCAGTCATATGATAAAAGATGAGACTAAAAACAATTAATTAAAAAAAAACCAAGTCAATTCATCAAATCCATGATCCGAGTTACAAGACCAGATAACTTTATAGAAAAAAACAAAAAAAACAACTTGATTTAATTTTGATTAACTTGTCAAATCCACAACTCTAGTCGCGAGATCAAGATAACCCTACGAGTAGCAAATCAAAACAAATTATGAAATTTAATTTTTAATTAATTATGCTGCATCTTATGTTGTGAACGATGGAATTTATAAAAATTTTAATTCAAAGATTGACACAAAAATACTATTAATTGCCAGAGTACATCCCCCACTTGTTTTAGTATATTGTTAATGTTAATAATTAATAATAACGTTAACAAGATAACTGTTTTTCCCCCCTCGTCATGGCATTTAGCCATTTAACATTATGATAAATTGTGAGTGTTGCTCTCGGAGAAGCTCTCGAAATGTGTACAGAGCCATAATGAATCCACCCAGCTGGCATCGGGAGACAAGAGACAACGCGTAGACCAAACCGGGAGGAGGATGATAACCAAAACCATGTGATGAAGAAATAAGCCTTTGTTTATTATAGTGATAATTGAGAAGGCTATCGTATTATGCCCAAATGGGCCAGGGTAGGGCTGACCGGAGGGCATGGAATGATGACTGATGAGCGATGACAGTGGCCAATCCTATCGGTCTATAAGAATGTGCTTGCTTCTACCTATCCTATCCCCACTGGTAAAGCAATGAAAAAGCCTGCGAAACACGAAATGGTTCCCCTCCGATAGTCCTACATCACGGGCCAGGTTGTGACGGCGAAATGATAGGTGCTGCCAAAAGTTTATTTTTCGAGAGTATTTCGCAGTAGTATTACGACGGTGATTGATTTTTAAATAATTTTTTATATTTAAATATATGTTAATAACTTTTTTTATTTTTTAAAAATTATTTTTAATATCAACAAATTAAAAAGATTTAAAATATACAAACCATATTAAATTTTAACAAAAAAAACTAAAATTTTTGCATATTCCATTATACGTTTCTGGCTATTTATGTTTTAAAAATATTTCCATTTAAAAATATAATAAAATAAATTTTTAATATATTCCACTCGAGATGCACCACAAATAATAAGATTTACAAATTAATAATAAATAAGGGTAGTTGTGAGAATATAATACCTAAAAAGACATTAGAGAAGCTTCACCTGAAAACTGAGAGCACTTAATTATAAGTTTTGCAGGCTAATTTGGTTGAATAACGACATCAAAGTTATTGTGGGTTAGCGTTGTTCCATTTTGTTTTCTATAAATAAGATATATTTTGATAATATTTGATATAATATTGTATTTATGAATATATATCATCTATTATTGCGGTGGCCATGAAAATATGGCAGAATGTTTTACATGACAAACGACATAATACATTTGTCCTTGGTATAAAAGGAAAACATTTAATACCAGGGCACATGAGATAAACGGTGATTGTTGAAAGCAATGCTAAAAATATGTTGTTTCTACTGAAATTATGGAAAAGAAAAATAAGGAGATGAAAGAAAATGAGAAGGACGAGAAGGTGGAGACTAAATAATGTGAGTAAAGGTACAATATGTAAACATCTCGTTGACTCGAGGATAATTTTCTCCAGCACAGGAAGACTGATGCTGGAGAATTTTTAGAAAAATTATATTTCTTAGTTGTTTTTATTTTCTATTTAGTTTTGAAAAAAAAATTTATAATGATTTTATATTTTCTTATTTAGTTTACAAAATTAAGTACTGATAGTGATAATTTTATTTTCTTAATTTATTTAAGATTTTCATTACTTTTGTTTTATTTTTAGATTTACTAGTTTGTGTAGGATGATTTTCAGACTTGTCTAAAGAGTAAAGGTTTTTTTTAACAATAAAACTTCCAATTAAATTTCTTGTGTTCTATTATATTTCGATCAAGAAATATCCTATTATTTCTATTTATCTAAAGAGCAAAGGTTTTTTTTTTCTTTTGCTATTATCCTATTATTGCTTGTGCTTCTACGTATGTCACCTCCTCGTGTACAAATTTATAACTACATTCCCACGGCAACAAGAACCCGACAAGTTTCCGAGCAGACACAAACCATTCAACTCTACTGTTGTGGTTTTGATTTGTTTGTTCACACTGGAATGTCTCTCTCTCTCGCCTTTTCATTTTAAGTCTTCATTCACCACCATGTCCTTGCATTTTCACGACACTTCTTTTTTTCTTTTTCCTTTAGATTGCTCGGACCATTTTTGCCAGCTATCCTTGTGGTCTGGGGACACTCTATTTTAAAGTTAATTCAAATTTGCATTTTTCGAATAAAAAATTAGACTCCTTTTCATGTAGGAAACAGTCAGTCATTATATAAAGATAGCAAAAGAGACAGAGACTCAAGGGGTGTGGACGGTGGAGGCAGAAGGCTACAGTACTTAAATGGTGGATAGCGTTAGTAGAGTAGCAGATCAGAGAAGCCTCATATCATAAGCTTATGTTTTATATCTCTGTTTCTGCACACATTTTCTCTTATTTTTTTTCAAACTTTCCCTCCACAAAAGGAAATGGGAACTAGTTCAGTTTCCAAGTTCTTAACTCTCTTCTTGATGGTCTTGATTGTTGGTTCTAAGCTGATCCACTGCACTGTGACCTATGACAAGAAAGCTATTATCATCGATGGACAAAGGAGAATCCTTATCTCTGGCTCCATTCACTATCCAAGAAGCACCCCTGATGTATACACTTTTCTTTCCCATTTTCTTGGTTTTGTGTATATCTTATCACATTTTGTCTGTTGTGTGAAAATGGGGTTTGTTTTGTTTCTGTAGATGTGGGAAGATCTTGTACAGAAGGCAAAAGATGGAGGCTTGGATGTTATCGACACTTACGTTTTTTGGAATGTTCATGAGCCTTCTCCTGGCAATGTACTCTCTCTTGGATCTCCACTCTACCTTTTGGCACTTGAAGTTTTATAATCCATGTCTTTCTGAGCTTATGTGGTTACTCAAAAAGGAAACTTTTTGGTTTTTGTAGTATAATTTTGAAGGTAGATTTGATCTGGTACGGTTCATTAAGACAGTGCAGAAAGGGGGGCTATATGTTCATCTCCGCATTGGACCTTATGTCTGTGCAGAATGGAATTTTGGGTACTTGGAATTTTTGCTCTTTTATATTCTTGTTCTTTTAACTTCTGTTCCATCCATTCATGATTATATCCCTTCTTCCTCTTGGTTTTGCTTTCTTATTCTTCTGTGGTTGGGGTAGTATTTGCTTATTAACCTGGTAAAAATGAATGCTTTAGTTTGACTTGATTCTCTCTCTCTTGTAAATGCATAGGGGATTTCCTGTTTGGTTGAAGTATGTTCCTGGTATCAGCTTCAGAACAAACAACGGGCCTTTCAAGGTTTTTCCTATTTTACCTGCTCTGCGTTTTTTAAACCCTTTCCTCAAGAAAAAGAAAGAGAATTAAAACAAATAACTGGAAAAGTTAGGTGGTTAATGTGGCTTGACTTTCTTTCCCTTTGGTTTTGAAGGCTGCAATGCAAGGATTCACCCAGAAGATTGTGCAGATGATGAAAGATGAAAGGCTATTTCAATCACAAGGAGGCCCCATTATTTTCTCTCAAGTATGTGATCCTATCGGTGAATTTTGTCATTTTATGTATTGTTTCTAAACCAGTAAAAGTGATGCTTCAGCTGTGAAGTAATTTGCTTTACTTTTATATATATACATATGTTTTATTCTTTTCATATCCATTTGTGTAGATTGAGAATGAGTACGGACCAGAGAGTAGGGCTTTTGGGGCTGCTGGTCATTCATATATTAATTGGGCTGCACAAATGGCTGTTGGATTGAATACTGGAGTTCCTTGGGTGATGTGCAAGGAAGATGATGCCCCAGACCCGGTGGTGAGCTATCTTAATCTTTCCACTTCCCAAGCCTAGTTACCTCAACTGTCCCATAATTAATTTGCGAGCTGCATTTACTATTTTTGTTATCTGCAGTTTCCAATTTAAAACCTTTCTTGAATGGTGAATTTGACTTTGTTATGTTTGAATCCTGGCAATAGATAAATGCATGTAATGGTTTTTACTGTGATGCTTTTTCTCCCAACAAACCTTACAAGCCAACGATGTGGACTGAGGCTTGGAGTGGCTGGTAAATGTTAATGCAAGCAGTAGAGTTGAAGTTGACTTTCTCAGTGCAAATTTAGCCCTCTGATCCCCCCCTTTTTTTTCTGAACTGAATTAAAAGGTTTACAGAGTTTGGCGGCGCATTTCACCACAGACCAGTTCAAGATTTAGCATTTGCAGTTGCTCGATTCATTCAAAAGGGTGGCTCATTTGTTAACTACTACATGGTAGGGTACCTCGAATGACTCAGCTCACAATTTAATAAAAAACTTGTCGTTCCAAGCTTATGGCCTATGCATTGTGTATTGTTACAGTACCATGGAGGAACAAATTTTGGACGCTCTGCTGGAGGTCCATTCATTACAACTAGTTATGACTATGATGCACCAATAGATGAATATGGTAAGTTCTGTGGATTTGTTCTTGTCCTAACAAAAAATATCTCGACTCTTTAAGTGAAAAACTACAATTTAGCCATGCCTAGCCACAACTTTTAAATGGCAATTCACTAATAATTGAAGAATTATTCATGAAATAGGTTAGTTAAGTTCTAGAATTTCTTGAAATAATTTTCGACTCCTAACATGAATATTATTTCCGAAACTCAAACTCAGTACTGACTTTTCTTCCACTTTTCACAAGAATTTTAAGGAATGTGTTGCGTTTTGTTATATCATTCTATGCGTTTCAAAATTAAAGATCCGCAGCTAACCATTTATTGGTTTAGGTTTGATCAGGGAACCTAAATATGGTCATCTAAAGGAGCTTCACAGAGCTATTAAGCTATGCGAGCATGAATTAGTCTCTTCAGATCCCACAATTACTTTGTTAGGAACCTATCAGCAGGTCTGCCTTCTGACCAAATTTGTCTCTTTCCCCTAGTTGGACAGTTATTACGTTAAGCTTTTTATTGAAAATTCATGATAATGGTCGTTTTGCAGGCTCATGTATTCTCTTCAGGGAAGAGGAGCTGTTCAGCTTTTCTTGCCAACTACCACACACAGTCTGCTGCTAGAGTGATGTTCAATAACATGCACTATGTCTTGCCTCCTTGGTCCATTAGCATCCTTCCTGATTGCAGGAATGTTGTGTTTAACACTGCCAAGGTAAGCAAAGTTTAGGTTCTAGTTGCAATCTCGTTCAAGTATGAAATAACTTCCTTCAGTGATCCTGAAGTTATTTTCTTCAATACCAAGTTTCTGATCTCTAGTTGTCCTGTCATGGTCTAGGTTGGTGTTCAAACTTCGCATGTCCAAATGCTGCCAACTGGTTCTAGGTTTTTTTCTTGGGAGACTTATGACGAAGATATTTCTTCACTAGGGGCTAGTTCAAGGATGACAGCTCTTGGACTCATGGAGCAGATAAATGTCACTAGAGACACCACTGACTATCTGTGGTACATCACAAGGTGAGCCAGGTTCAATAGTATCTATTTATATTTTGAATCCCTATAACCATATAACAACTTCATGGAAACCTAAGCACTTTATTTTTCTCACGCATGTTTCTTCAGTTCATTACATGTGTTTGAAATATCTGAGAGCTCCATTTTAAAACTCCCCTGTGGCTTTCAGTGTCAATATCAATCCATCAGAATCATTTCTTCGAGGTGGACAATGGCCTACTCTAACTGTGGAGTCAGCAGGGCATGCTCTTCATGTCTTCATCAATGGGCAGTTTTCAGGTATGCTTTTCAAGATTACTTTCATAGTAGTTACTAATATGAATTTCATTATCTGGTTGATGAGTGCTTTGCCTGTTACAATTACAGGATCAGCGTTTGGGACCAGAGAGAACAGGGAATTCACCTTTACAGGACCAGTCAATCTACGTGCTGGAACAAATAGAATTGCACTACTCAGCATAGCTGTTGGATTACCTGTTAGTTCTATTCTACTTCTCTAACTTACTGCAAGTATAGATGCTAATTAATTTGATCTGATTGTGGCTACTAAAATTTTAAAACTTGTAATATGAAAAAGGAAAGAAATCCATTATCTTATTCCACTTACTGACTACAAAACTTTTGCATTGTTTAAGAATGTCGGGGTGCATTATGAGACATGGAAAACAGGAATACTTGGTCCAGTTATGCTCCATGGCCTTAACCAGGGAAATAAAGACTTGACATGGCAGCAATGGTCTTACCAGGTATGAAATGTGCCTGTTCGTATCTATTTAATTGTCTTATAGTTGGCAGAAGTGTAAGCTTGAAGGTGTTGGGTCAAAACAGGTTGGTCTAAAAGGAGAGGCAATGAATTTGGTCTCTCCAAACAGAGCCTCATCTGTTGATTGGACACAGGGGTCTCTAGCTACCAGGCAGCAACCTTTGAAGTGGTACAAGGTAATTATAAGTGGAAAAATGTTGAATGTGGTTAGCAATTTTACTTAAGAGGCTGATTGTCATGCTGGGACGTTCAGGCTTATTTTGATGCCCCCGGAGGAAATGAGCCATTGGCTTTGGACATGCGCAGCATGGGAAAGGGTCAGGTGTGGATAAATGGGCAGAGCATAGGAAGATATTGGTTATCTTATGCAAAGGGTGACTGCAGTAGCTGTGGTTACCCTGGAACGTTCAGGCCTCCAAAGTGCCAACTTGGATGTGGCCAGCCAACTCAGCGATGGTATCTTTTCTTGAGTGCTTATTTTTTTATGATTGCAGCTTAATCTTCAGAACTGAGCTGTAGAGTGTAGTTACTGCATCTCACAGCTAACTGAACTTATATGCTTCTCAGGTATCATGTTCCAAGGTCCTGGTTAAAGCCAAAGCAAAATTTATTGGTAATATTTGAAGAACTTGGAGGTGATGCATCAAAGATATCCCTTGTTAAGAGATCAACGACAAGTGTTTGTGCTGATGCATTTGAGCACCACCCAACAATTGAGAATTACAATACCGAGAGCAATGGTGAATCAGAAAGAAATCTTCACCAAGCCAAGGTTCACCTCCGGTGTGCACCAGGGCAGTCTATATCAGCTATAAAATTTGCGAGTTTTGGCACTCCTACTGGAACCTGTGGAAGTTTTCAGGAGGGAACTTGCCATGCACCAAACTCACACTCGGTTGTAGAGAAGGTAGGTTTCCTTAGTAGAATCCTTTTGTCATTTTATACATCTTCATATCTTATTTCATTTTCCTTTTGTTTTATCATAATTTCACTACCTGTTACTAATAAAAATACCTTTTCTACTGACTTAATGCTTGTGCCATTGAACTCTGCAGAAATGCATAGGAAGGGAGAGTTGTATGGTCGCCATATCCAACAGTAACTTCGGTGCTGACCCATGTCCAAGTAAGTTGAAGAAATTATCAGTTGAAGCAGTTTGTTCAACAGTGAGTGACACTACTCAACCCAATACAAGGAGGTAACCGCTCAAGCAAATTTTCAGATCTAATTATAATTATTTGCTCACGTTGGCAAGCTATGAAGGAAGAACAATAAGGTATGGAGCCAGAGATCCTAATGTCAGCTGTCATCTCTACATATTCTACAACGTATAGCTAGGTGTATTGCAATTTACAATGCGTAGTTGTGGGAGTTGATATTCCCATTAGCTTTCGGATGGACAATGTGCTTATGCAAAGCACATGTGTTGCCTTGGCATATGCTCTAAATTCCCATTCCATGGCCTTTTTATCCAGAGATGGGCTTGGAAAATAATTTTTGCACAGAAAAGTATAAAAGATTATTGTCTGATAGAATGAGAAAGAATTGTTGAGGTGAAGAATATCGGTGAGTATGGGCACTATAATGTCTGATTCTTATGTAAGAACACGGATTATAAATTCGAAGTCTACAATTTATCTAAGTGCTCTTGTTTGCACCTTCTGTGGATGATCCGTGATGGTCAACATCAACATATCGGCATTCGGCATGTCCTTTGCTATCATTTAGGGAATTGAAACCTGGATATAAAGAATGCAATCAACAATCGGCAGTTTCAGTTGCATACTTTTGCTTTGAAATAATATATTTATTTATTTTTTTAAAAATTATTTTTAACGAGTACATCATTAAAAAAAATTAAAAAAATTTCAAAAATATTTTTTAAATGTAAAATCAAATACTCTGTTTTTTTTTTTACAAAAATTCTTTCACTATTTTTCAAAATCTTTCTCCTGCTTGTCTTGAGAACCTTATCAGATCTGTTAGTGGTTGGGCTACATATGGGACTATGGGTATGAGTCCCTTAGCATCTTTGTCGACGCTGTTTGCTTTCTTCTTCCAAAATCATTATCAGCAGTGTCATGTATATGCTCCTTCCTTTCGGCAAACTTGGTACATCATGCGAACCCCAGTTTAGCTTTATGCTTATCGGCTCTACCTGGCTGAGTACTAGCCATCATAGGAACATAATTTTCCAGCAAAATGCATCGGCTTAAACATGATTTTTGAAAGTAAACGAGAGTCCATGGCAAAGACTGCCAGTGATATTGCTGCTATATATCAAGAACCAGGATATTTGGTTAGAATTTCTTCTTTGATCAGTTGGTTTACTCCAGCTACTTAAAATACTAGCAGGTTCGACAATATACTGGATGGTAGACAATATTCAAGAAGGTGAGTGAACTCATATTAACCACCAAACATGTCTGATCAACAAAGAGAAACAATTCAGGTAAACACACCAGAGACACATATAATATCCATCAACAAAGAAACTGGAAAGTCCAGAAGAACTGCAATCAACAGGAAGTACTAGAAAGACACCAATATTCATGTACCATCCATGCATCATGCAGTCTCAATAGCAAGCTTTTTCTACAGTTGACTGCAGTTTCATTTTATTGACACCAGTAAATTTCTCCACAATTTCCCCATCTTTCAGGAAAATAAAGGTCGGCATTGCTTGCACATCCCACTCCTGAGCAACAGACTGCAAAAGGCATGCAGATATCTATTAGAAAACTACATCGTAGGTTTAACAATAAAGTAAAACACAGAAGTAGGTAATGATGTGGATTCTTTTTACCTTCAATTCATCCACGTCGACTTTCAGGAATGTGACATTGAGCAGCTTCCAGGCTAACTCTTCCACAATATCTGGGCAACAAGTTTACACGGTCCACACCACGTAAATCCACCACAATCTATCAAAATATGTATCTTGATCAGTAAACTGGAAAATTATTTTTATACTCCCGTCATTTGAGCACAGTAACTCTTAGTAATTTTAAAATATTCACTTTACACGTTGGATGAACACATTCAAATTTTGGTGAAAACAGTAAAATATCCCTGATTTTTTTGACCTTTTCCACTTTCTATTTACCTGTCTCTCCCCCCTTCTCCTTCTGCTTCTTTCTCTTTTCCCATTCCCCTCTCTTCTCTCTTTTTATAACAATCATCCCTTTTCTCTCTTCATCCCCTCTCCCTTCAAAACAAGATCTGACAATCCAAAAATATTGTTGTCTTAATTTATAACGACAACCATGCATGATAGTGAGTATGGTTAAAAGGTGATTTGAATTAATGGTGATTTTAGTTAGAATTGAAGAGGGAAATAAGTGGGTCGGGTCTTGTGATGATTTGAGAGGAAATGGTAGCAAATTTAGTATACGGTGGTTGAAAATTGATGACTTCGTGCTTGTGATTATGATGGTGGTTTTGCAATGGCTGACTATGGTGATTTAATGTGTCTTTAAAAGTGTCGTGGTAGTTATTTTTTAAAATATTTTTATTTAAAAATATATTAAAATATTTTTTATATTTTTTTAAAATTATTTTTGATATCAGTATATCAAAACAATCTGAAAAATATAAAAAATTTAAATTTAAACTAATTTTTTTAATATATTTTTAAATAAAAAATATATTTTTAAAAATTACTCCTAATCATATTCCCATACAAACAAAAACAAAAAGCGTGTCCTCTAATGAATCTAATGAAAAACATCAACGTATCAAATTAGCCATGTGAGTCCTATAGACATTTTGCGAAGAAATCTTATTCTATAGAAAGATAATTAAAAACGCAAAAAAATTTAGGACTAAAGAGCCTCAAATATTCTTAGACATAATGCTAAGGCAGTTAAGAACCAACCAAAAAGAATTAACAAATTAGTTAAAATTATGAAAATATATTGTCGAGAGAGAGAGAGAGAAAAACCGTATTCATGGAGATTAATCATAGAAAAAACCACACAACAAAAACCCAAATATAAAGAACCAAACACAAAACATGAGAAGACACAAAAAGAATTAAATACGATACTTGCTTGTTAGACCCTTTTCCCTTCTTAAGCTGCTGGTTCCAAGACTTCTCGGGGTGTGGCTGACAGATTTAAATAAAATGAATCAAACCCTCACAAACAGGCCCAAAAAACTTGTATGGGCTCATCAGCACACTTGGAGCCCAACTCTTACTACATTTTTTTTTTAAAACTCCACATAGATTTCTCGATATTTTATACTGACTCAATACATATTATTTTGAATAGAATAAACTCAAAATATCACAAAGATAAAATTACAATTCAGCCCCTCATCTCCATAAAATGACAAGATTCATGGGTTATAACTTATAAATACATATTGATTCCTTTAAGCCAAAGGTTTACAATCTCTGTATATATATTTTCAGAGTCTATCTCTCTAAAATATCATTGCACTTTCTCTCTTAATAAAGTTATTGACTTTACCATCGGAGAGTTCCACGTCCATTAAAGAGGACTTTTTGCAGGTACTAACTACCGGTCATCTGGCTTACCAGACACCACCTACTACTATTACAATTATCGATCACCTGCTTTACCACGCATTACATGCTACTACTAGAGTTACTGGTCACATAACTTACTAGACATCTCTTGCTACTACCACAGCTACTGGTCACCTGGCTTACCAGGCATTGCCTGCTACTATCACAGTTATTGGTCACCTGGCTTAACAGAAATCACCTGCTACCAGTTGCCAACCCTCTAGGATTTTCATATTAAGTCATTAGATATTTTAACTATGAAGAATGAATCAAATTATTTAAACTAAGAGATCAACCAATTATCCAACACACCAATCTCATTCTAAGCATCTTGGATTTTAGGACTCATCAATTGGCATCGTCTATGGGAAACTAATAAAAAGTCCTTCGATTTCTAAAACTTGTTTTTGATATTTTCAGGTCATTCTATGGCTCACAACCAAGACATTCCTAGGTCAGGACGCAAGACAAATCTAGAGGTGATTATTTTCGGTTTGGTTTTTACCTAAAAAAATAACCAAACTGAATTTGAAAAAAAACAGACAATCATTAGGGGTTGATCTCGAATTCTTCACTCTCTAATATAGTCTTAAACTGATATATTTTCCAGATGATGCCAAAAGACCTCTTATAAATTTGTTAGGGGTTGATGTTTAATCCCCCACTCTATAGTATAGTCTTGGAATGATACATTCTTCAAGTGATGCCTAAGAACCTTTCACCAATTCATCAAGGGTTGACCTGAGATCTCCCATTCTCAAGATGATGTTTATAGGCCTTTCACCATTTCGCTAAGGTTAATCTAGGATTCCTCATTCTTTAGGAGACGTCTAAGGGCCTCTCACTAATTTGTCGGGGGTTGATCTGAGATCCCCTATTCTTCAGGTGGTACCTAAAATCCTCTCACCAATTCGTTAGTGGTTGATCTTAGATCTTACGCCTCTCTAGTGCAGTCTCGGACTGACATCACTCTTCAGTGGAGGGCTCTCAAGCCACCATGCCATCACTAGGGAGGCTACCAACCTCGCAGGGGATCCCAAGCCCCCAAATCATCCTAAAAAGTTACATACCTCACATACTCCAGCGCAGTGTCACGACCCGAATCCCAGGTCCATGACTGGCAACGCAGGAGCGGTGTCGGAAAGACACCCTACCTACGCTAAGCCTCAGAAGAGACATACCAAAAGAACAATTTATTCAAAAATACGGAGCATTTCATAATCTTCAGAAATATTATATTATTCAAAACTGATGAAACCAAAAGATAGTTTAAAACTCCTCATCAGTAATTAAAACAAAAACAATAATCCATAATACTCATTACATTGTCAAAATCCAAACTTAATTAAAACAAGGTAATAGTGGAGCGTCTAAGTCATCGAATCAAAACTAAAAGGAAAGCCTCGCAAAACAAGCAAAGCATACAGACCAAAACTGAAGAAGCAGGAACACTCTACAAGTCCAACTGTTATCAGAAACTAAGAACCTGAAATAATATTAAGAATGAGGGGTGAGTTCAACCAACTCAGTGAGGGAATAATATTTAATATACATTTTAGATATTTTTGATATTAATAGTTTGCAAGATGATTTATCTTGATATACATATACATATACATACTAAACATATTATCATAACGTAGTGGAATACATGTCAGAGATTAGATAACACCCGAAGGTGACCACTGTGGGATAATCAGTCGCCACAGGCTGATGCCTTTCTCACCAGCTAGGTATACAGAATACTATGTGCACATAGGCTAACTACTCTCTGTTAGCATGGAGTTAGTGACAAGTCCTATATCAAGGCATAATAGATATTCATAGAATCATCAAAGAAACGTATATCATATCAAATAAAATTTAGTTCGACAGATTGCGAGTGCAAATTCAAGAATAAATTAGTACTCGAAAAATAAAGCAAAATATATAAATATTCAAGAAATTTTGTATTCATCGTATAATCAATATACATATTTATTTATATTATATGCAAATTAAAGATTATCTCACTCACCCGAAAAATATAGAACTAAAAGGAATATCAGATAAAAGACCCGAAAACTTATTGAGGATCGTTAGGAGAACCTACAATAAATATGCGAAATATACTCAAAAGCAACTCAAAGCAACACAAATAAAATATTCCAATGCATAAAAGAAAACCAGGTTTAGTCTCCTAGGTTTAGGGACTAAAACAAAAATTATCCAAAACAGGGACCAAAACGTAATTTTACCAAAACTGGACCAAACTGTAAATACATAACCATACTGAAATTTCACCCATAAACCATCCTTAATTCTGCCTAGAATGAACCAGGTACATAACTGTAATTTTTATAAAGTTTAGGGACTAAAATGTAAAATCCCAAAATTGAGGGACCAAACTGAAAATATTCCAAATCAATTATCAAAATGAGATTCATCATCCTAAACCTCATATTAACACTTTCCATAATCTCAAAATACATTTAAGGGTCACATTGTAATTTTTTCAAAGTTTAGGGACTAAACTAAAATTTTCATAAATCAACGACCAAAATAAAATTTGGTCATCTTCAACCTCAAGATCATTCTGTCCAGATTCTCCAGCAAGGTTAAAATGAATTTCTTAACCCATAAAAGTTAATTTAAACAAATCAACTCATAAATCTTTATTTTCAACAACATACTAATTAATCACCTAACATTAAACCCTTAATAATTATAAATCAATCTTAACAATATAAACCTCCAATCCTTATAAACCTTGATCTCTTATTTAATAATTCCATAAACAAACTATAATCGAAAGTAATATGAAAGAGAATCACTTACTTGCTACTTCCACTTTTCTTGAACCAAAAACTCAAGATCAAAAACTAAACTCTTTGGTTTGAGGAGGGGAGGGTCACGACAGCTACAAGAATTAGAAGAGAGGAAAGAAATTCTCTTGCAACTCTTCCTTAAGTACCTAGGTTAACTTAGGTTGGGTTTGGGTTGACTTGGGCTTAAGTTTGGTCTAAAAGTCTGGGTCTTACACGCAACCACTCTTCAAAAGATGGACTAATAGAACCACTCTCAATGGATTCATCCCCTTCGCCCTTTAGATTTTTTTTTATAAGTATAGCCGTTGACATAGGTTCACTCCCCTTTGCCTTTTAGAAGTTTTCTAAACATAGGTGTCGTCATTGACAACCCTCTTTGGGTTCATCTCGGTCTTATATAATATTTTCTAAGTATAGACTCATCCTTCATAGGTTTCTACCAGCCACTTATAAATTTTTCTAAGAGTTTTTTCTCTATAAGTTTCTCCTTGCCTTCTAGAAAAAATTTCTAAATATGAAGTCTTTCATATCTCACATCACTCTCTTAACAATCTTTCTAATTATGGGTTATTTCACGGTTCTTCTCTACATGCTTGGAAGTTTTTCAAACATGGTGCACACCCTTACACACGAGCTCTCCGTATGAAGAACATTTGATGAACACGCCATGGTAACAAGGCATTTTTACAAGTTTTTGTAGATTAATACGACAAAACTTGTGGGCTATTGATGAATCCAAATAAAATAAACACTTAAATAAGCCCAAGAAACCCCTATGGGCTCGGGCACGCTCTTCAATCCCAACACCCCCATGAGCTCGGGCACGTGTTCTGAACCCAACACTCAGTAATGAATTTTTTTAGACCCCACGCAGGTCCCT
>Ga0325410_1004615_pt1 | contig 15366 bp, 8 predicted proteins | sample PopdelMetagenome_16_FD_206182 | JGI IMG/M metagenome (GOLD analysis project Ga0325410, IMG submission 206182) | Populus deltoides microbial communities from Bellville, Georgia, United States - Xylem-PdIQD-R3 | ecosystem: Host-associated > Plants > Phyllosphere > Stem > Wood/Secondary xylem...
TGAGTCATAAAATTAGGATAACCTCATAAAAATCAAACCAATATAAATCATGAAACTTAATTCATAATCAACCCAATGTTTAATGATAAAATTAAAAAAATACCAATTATAAAAAGATAAAAAAAAATTGAGCTAACTCGTCAAACCCGTAATACGAGTTATTAGACTTAGCTAACCATATATAAAGCAAACTATGATAAATTATTAAGCCCAGTTTCCAATAAATTAAATGTTGAAATATAAAATTAGGGAAAGAAATATAGATTTAGAAAAACAAAAAACATTATTGGAATGAATAGTGTTTTGTGATGCGGTAAATAGTAAAGTCACCACCTCTTTTAGTTTATAGTGTAAAGAGACTGAGCTAACCATATATAAAGTAAACCACAATAAATTATTAAACCCGGTCTCCAATAAACTAAATATTGAAGTATGAAAGTAAAGAAAGAAATATAGATTTAGAAAAAAAAAAAAAAACAAGTAAAAAAAACACTATTGACGATGCAATTTTTTTAAAAAAAATTAAGATTTTGACCATTGACTCGAGATAAAAAAATAAAAAAATAAAAAAAAAACCTGAGTCAAACTTGGTAAATATATTGAATCCATGACTTGAGACATAATATCAGGATAACTCTAGAAAAAAAAGTAAAAAAAAAATACCAATTTTCAAAAACCTAATTAAAAAAGAAAAATTCTCTCATGTATTGCCTCAAATTAAATGCAAGAGGATAAAATAAAAAAAAATTAAAATAAATTTAAAAAATTCCTTTTAAAGAAGCAAAATTTAAGGAAGATCGAAAATAAAAAAACTTTGAGGCAACCCTTGTTATTTTAAAAAGAAAGATAAATTATATAGAAAGAGAGTAAAAAAGAATGTTAGAGGTAGAAATATGAAAAAAGAAAAGAGCTTTAAAAAGAAACAAAACACCAAAGAAGCTCGAGTGAATCCTATAAACTCTGGTTAAACTCTCAAACCCGCAATCTATTAAATTCCTGACTCAGGCTCAACGCAGGAGCTCAACACCTAAAAAAATAAATGTTGGAAGATGAAATCAATCAATTTAATTCAATTTAAAAATAAAATTCCTTCATAAAAACTAAATTCAACAAAGAAAAAAAAAAACCAAGGCAACCTGTGTTATTTTCAAAAAGACTAAAAATAACATATAAAGTGAACTAAAAAATAACAAAATGTTGAAGGATGGAAAAAAAAACAAAGAAACCAGGGCCAATCTCTTAAACCAACAAACCGTTAAATTTTAGACCCGAACTCAACTAAGAAGCCAAAGACCTGGCTAATTAAATGCTGGAGGATGACATAATAAAAAAATCAATCTAAAAAAATCTTGCAAGGTAAAATTTTTTTGTGAAAACCATCTAAAATTGAAAACAATTATTAATTTAGTAGACTATTCTAAATAAATAAATAAATAAGCAACAAAGAGAACAATGATGAAATTAAAAAACCACATAATTTCATAAAGTATTCTAAATTTAAACAATTATAATAAAGAGAATAGGGATGATATCATAAGTACAATAAACTTTAGGGACTGATTTGATTTTTAACCCCAACACGAAAATCGAGTAGAGAGAGGGGAAAAGAAAAACAAACAAAAGGTCACATGCGTCATACCAATTGCTATAGTGCTACACGCGTCGTTGATTCGTAGGGGGACATTGAGATCCTTCAGAAGCCTCCCTGGAATCACCGTTTTGGGTATCAGATGACGCTGCACACACCGTTCAGAGATGACAAACATTGTTCACTTGATTCTATATTTTTTTAATTTAATTTTCTTATTTACCGAATTATATTATTGTCTTCAATGACACCTAATAACTTCTAAATAACCACATCTAAATGATAAAAGAGCCTCAGAGTCAGATAATTGTTTTAAATTTCCAATGACAATGAAATAATATACTTGTTGAAAAATCATGTCAAAAACTAATAAGCCCCTAGACCCAAGCGATTTTCTTTGTTCTCCAAGGGTAATTAAATAATCACATTGTGCAAAGAAAATGCAAAAAGATCGTTTAGCCCTACCCTTTTAAATAATGATCAATGTGTCCCATGAAAAAGACCATTATATCCCTAAATTCAAGGCATGCTACTTTGCCCACTAAAAGGTAAAATCAGCCTTTAGCCTTTCACTATGCAAATCCATGTGAAATGCGAATCCATGTGAAAGGCTGATATCTTTTAGGATATAGTATACTATAAAAGAAAAAACTGTTAATTTAATTTTTTGATTTAAATTAATTACTTTTGAAAATGTATTTAATTTTAAAAAATATTAAATTAATGTTGTTAATTTAATTTTTTAAGTATTTTTTTAATGATTTTGAAGTGTTTTTTTTTAATTGAAAAAATTATTTTAATACATTTTTAATTGAAAAATATTTTTGTAAAAGCATTTTACACTACATTACCAAACATATAATAATGATAGCTTTTTATGGTTACGATTTGAAAAAATAGGTTTAACAAAAATACTTTTAGTTGCGGTTTTTTTTAAATATATTTGGTTAAAAGTATTGTAAGATAACTTTTACATGTAAGCCTAAGTCAAACTTGGTAAATCTATTGAATCGATGACTTGAGACATAATATCAGGATAACTCTATAGAAAACAAAATAGAAAAACAATACCAATTTTCAAAACAATTAATTAAAAAAACAAAATTCTCTCATGTATTGCCTCAAATTAAATGCAAGAGGATGAAATTAAAAAAATTAATTTAATTAAAAAAATCCTTTTAAAGAAGCGAAATTTAACAAAGATTGAAAAAAAAAACTTTAAGGCAACCCTTGTTATTTTAAACAGAAAGATAAATCCTATAGAAAGAGAGTAAAAAAGAATGTTATAGGTTGAAATATGAAAAAAGAAAAGAGATTAAAAAAAAAAAACAAAACACCAAAGAAGCCCGAGTGAACCCTATAAACTCGGGTTAAACTCTCAAACCCGCAATTCATTAAATTCTTGACCCAAACTCAAAACAGGAGCTCGAAACCTAAACAATTAAATGTTGGAAGATGAAATCATTCAATTTAATTCAATTGAAAAATAAAATTCCTTCATAAAAACTAAATTCAACAATGACAAAAAAAAAAAAAAGCATGCCAGCAGCCACGCATTATCAAAGCCCCCTCCTCATCATGCAAGACAAACACTGCTCCTATAGCCTCTTGATTATTGTCAACTGCTGCATCTATATTGCATTTGATAAAACCAGGAGGAGTTTTCTCCCATTTAGGCAAACTAGGATGAATTGCTATATGTGGTGGTGTAAACCGAGAAGCAGACCAGCTAGAGAGAAAGTTCAGACCTGCTTGAACAGCTCTATAGGACGAGAAGGAATAATTGTTCCTTACCTGTTCGTTTCTCCTATTCCAAATAGCCCAGATTGTGACTGCAATTTTTAACAACAAATTCTCATCAAGCAACTGGAAGTAGGAAAAAACCCATTGCGGAAAGCTGACATTGCTTGTCATCCGTGTTTGAATGCCTAACTCTTCCCAGCAGCTCTGAGCATAAGAACAATGGACCAGTACATTTTCACGAGACTCCCCAACAGCTCCACAATGAACACAACAATTATCAGATTCCATCCCTTTTTGCATCAGACGAGCCTTTGTGAGATTATGAAAAAGAGATTCATGAACTACTCTACTCACACACATATATATTATAACGAGAATCTCATTAGATACAAGTCTGGTAAATCTTAAACAAATAATTGTCGGTTTTACACAGAATTCACACATTAAACAATAAGCACACAAATGAGTAAATATTATGCTCTTGTTTTTTAAGGTTCAAACACTTGAAAAGAAACACAAATGGGCAAGCAAACAGAAACCCTTATTTCTGGAAGTTCACACAATAAATTACTAAACCCTTATTTATGGAAGCTCACACAACAAACACATGAAATAAGACAAATTGTTGTAGCTAATGAAACAGCTGGAATTACTTCCCACCAATGTCGAGTTGATCATGAAATAGGTAACCAACCAACCTAATGCAAACATCAATAACAAAGATCATCCAGGCATATCGTATTTGTTGATTTAATCCAACCATTTAAAGAAGGATAGAAGATAAATAGTTGCAGCCATTTTACCTGCAAGAATGAATTACTAGTATGTTTTTCAAGTTCCAATGCCAAACTAATCATCTGACTCCATCCTCTTCCTCTTTTTCCTCTTCCCACCCATTTCTTCGGGTCCAAATTTTAAAAGTGCTGGTTGGCACGGAGCAACTAGTGCTGGAACCCTCAGCTATTTGAGATACCTGCAAAACCAATTCCAGCATGGCATACACATTCTAACTTGTAAGTCTTATTATTGAGGGAAACAAGAAATAAAAACACTGAAAGAGAGGCAAGAAATCATGTCAAATATACAGCACCTCTGATTGAGCACTCATTGAACCATTTGATGTAGTAGCAAATCTTGTGGACAGCTTTGGACATTGACGCACCACCAATATCGACAAACAAGGGAATCTGAAATCACAACATCCATGACTGAAGTAGACAATGCTTGGTAATTTTTCTAGAATCAGCAACTCCAGATCAGGGAGCACCATCTCCTTCTCAATATTGACAGGTGAAGCATGATCATCCAGACCAAATACTCCCAATAATTGAGAGGATTCTCTTACTTTAAGTTCTCGGAGCTTTTTGAGACCTGAAGCCATGGCTACCGGGAAGAGACTCTTCAACTTGTTGCACCCTCTAATCTCAAGTTGACGTAACTTAGGAAAGCATGCAGATTGGAGATCACTTCCTGAAAATATCTGATTCTTTTCATCATCATTATCCTTAGCAATGATTTGCTCCAATTCCTCACAATTTGATATCTCTAGAAATTTCAGTTGAACTAGACTAGCAATGATGGTGTTTGTGAATATATGTCTCAGTCTTTTACACTCATTCACCTTTAAAGTAGTCAAATTGCTCGGCACAAGGCCCTTCCAAATACACCTCAAGTCTGGCAATAAGTTCAAGCGTAATGTTTCCAAACTCACGAGTGAAAGTTCATGCCCACCTCTTTTATTAGTTACCAAACGTCCAACTTGCATTAAATCTTGTACTCCTTCCAAGTTTCCAATAGATATTTCTTTCAAATTCATAAACCCCTGCATCACAAGAAAACAACAAGGGTACCAATTTGTTAGATGTAATTCATAGTAATTATTGTGCACTTTTAAAACTAAATAAGAGGCAATAAATCAAGTCAAATCAGCAGCACCTCTGATTGAGCACTCATTGAGTCATTTGATGTAGTAGCAGATTCTGTGGTCAGCTTTGGGCATCCATCCACCTCCAACTTCTTCAAATGAGGGAACAAGAAATCATAACATCCGAGACTAAAGCAGGAAATACTTGGTAATTGTACAAGCAACAGCTCCTGCAGATCAGGGAGCACCATCTCCTTCTCAACATTGACAGGTGAAACATGATCACCCTGCCCAAATACTCCCAATAATTGAGAGGATTCACTTATTTTAAGTATTTGGAGCTTTTTGAGACCTGAAGCCATGGCTACTGGGAAGAGACTCTTCAACTTGTTGCATCGTCTGATCTCAAGTCGACACAAATTAGGAAAGCATGCAGATTGGAGATCTCTCCCTGAAAATATCTGATCATTTTCATCATCATTATCCTTAGCAATAATTTGCTCCAATTCCTCACAATTTGATATCTCTAGAGCTTTCAGTTGAACTAGACTAGTAATCATGCTGTCTGTGAATACATGTGTCAGTCTCTTACACTCTTCCACCTTCAAAGTAGTCAAATTGCTCAGCATGAGACCCTTCCATATACACCTCAAGTCAGGCACAAGCACGGAGGACAACTTCAATGTTTCCAAACTTGTAAACCCCTGCATCAAAAGAAAATAAAGGTACCAATTTGTTAGATATAATTCCTAGTAATTTTTGTACACTTTGAAACTATTATATAATTTTGTTAAATAGATGAAACAATTATCCCCAATACCAAAATACTTATCAACAAGCAGATATAAATAGACAGGGTAACAAGTCATGGGAATATAAAATCATAACTTTTTATATTTATGATAATCCAAATATCAACTATTATTTTATATTAGTTAAATGAAAAGCAATCATGAAAAGAATATACTTATTAACTAAAAAAAAATAATTTTTTATTTTCAATTTATAATAAAAAAAATTATGACATTATCAAAAATAAAAATATTAAAAGAAAATAATTTGAATTTTACATATTAGTAAATTTTTTCAATAAAAATGCTTGATTATTGGGCTTTGAAATTATTATTTTATAAAAAAAAGTGAAAAAAAATTGTAAAGAAAATACTTGAAAATATATATATATATATATATATATATATATATATATATATATATATATATATATATATATATAATATGTTTTTTGAATTCAATACAAATTTGGTGCTTTTGAAGTTCTTTGAATGAGAAAATATTGTATTTCAAAAGAAAGTTTCAATTTTTACTTTTTGACTCTATTGTTTTGAAAGATAGAACAAATTATCACAATGTATCGAAGTTGACAATTTAAATTAGAAAAGAAAAAAAAATGGAGAAATATAAAGGACGTACTCGAAGCTGTGCGAACAAATTACCCCCTTCTTCGTGGCCAGAGATGCTTAGACATTGCAAAGAAGGCAATTGGGCAGCAAAATCCTTTGGACCAAAAAAGCTGCACTTTGAAAGAGACAATTCTCTTAGCCGAGGGAAGTCGATGATGCCATCTTTAATTTTAGACTTGACGATGATGTCATCTCCTTCTCCACTGTAAAATACTTGCTTTAAATTGTCAGCAAAAACAATCTTCATCTCTTCCAGGTTCTGAAGACTTGGAGACACGGAGACAGGGAAGACATATTCCAGTTCATCACAGCGACTTATAGAGAGAGTTTTTAATTTTGGGAAGCCAAGAGACTCTGGAATTATTTCCCCTTCGCCATCCTTCTCTCTGATAAGACGCTTCAATCCACTGCAAGATGCTATCCGTAGTGTTTCCAGATGAATAAGACTTTGAGTGAGGTACGGTGTAAAGATAAATGTCAGTTTGTCAAGAGAATATAACTTCAGCTTAATAAGACTTTGAAGGCTGACATGGCTAGTGGGCCCCTTCCATATGCATTTGAGCTCAGGTAACCGGGACAACTGTAACCTTGTTAAAGATGACAGCAGTGGCAGCTCCTTCTCCTCGTTAATTCCTTCATCCAATTCAAATACCTCTTCCAATGATTCGCAGCCTTCAATTTTCACTCTCCTTAGATTTTTCAAAGCTTGCCGCCATTTTGCTGGAAACAGAGTGCGAATATCCCCACAGTCTACCACATGTACATCTTCTAATCTTTGTAAGAAGTCCTTTTGCGACCCATGGCCATGGATGGTCATCTGATCAGACGACAATACTATATTTTCTAAACCCTCAACGTTGCAAAAACCAATTAGAGACACAGTAGGAAACAACTGCTCAAATGTCTTTGCATTTAAGGATGCGGCGCTGATATCACCCAAATATAAACTTTTCGAGGTTGGGTATCCTCTTTCTGAATAATAACAATCCTGATCCCCGAACACTATATCATATTTGAGCAAGCTGGGAAAAACAAAATCTCTGGGAATGCATTCAACCTTCGGTATCTTCAATGATAATACAGCTAAATGAGACAACGAGTTTAGTTCTGTTAGGCGTGCATTGATTCCTTCTGTGCTGTCACATCCAACAACATCCCATCCCTTGAAGCTCCGATCCCCGATCAGCAGTTCTTCTAACTTCTTCAACCTTCCTATCAAATTCACAGGAATCCTTCTTAGATTTTCACAACCTGTCAAATCCAACAACCTCAACTCCTTGAGCTCCCCAATTTCATCAGGTAATTCTTCAATGGAGCCGCACCGCCTGAAAACAAGAATATTAAGTCTTTGCAGCTTTCTCAACCAAATGAGGTCCTTGCATTCACACTCGATCAACAGCAACGATTGAAGGTTCGTTGAGAATTGAAGTGATTGCAATGACAAACACCCTCCCTTTAGAGACAAAACTTCTATTGCTTTCATCCCTTCAAAAAACCTCTCTGGAACATTCAAATCATCATCCAGTTCTAATAAAAGAACTTTGAGCTGTGGACACACCAATTCTTCAGGAAGTTCTGCTAGTATATTGCCCATTAACGAAATTGTTGTAACACTATTATTAACACTCTTCCACCCATTGCCAGCACTTACCATGAATCCATATTCTTTAGTTGCTATCTCAATAGCAACTTCACGAAACAAGTCATGCATTTTCACATATTCTTCAATTTCAGTGCCCAACAGCATACACCTATCTTTGAGGGCTTTCATCTCCGCATAAACTTGTTCCCTTGTATCTTCAATGGACTCCACATCTTGATGTAACCCGTAGCCAACTGCATGTCTCGTCAAATCCTCGATTGAAATGTCGTCATCTTCTTCAAATAAACAGCATAGCAAGAAACATAACTTGGTTTCCTTGCGCTTCAAATAATCATAGCTCAATTTAAGACAGGCATATGGATTACTTCGGTCATCAACGTTTTCCATGTGCCGAGATTGAGATTTTTTGAGGTTTTTAGATGCTAATTTCCACTCATTTTTAGATTTGCCTTTTAGAGCCTTTCCTACTGCCGCAAGAGCTAAAGGCAATCCTTGGCATTTTCTCGCAACCTCCTTTGCCACTCTGTTCAAGTCAGAGTCCTCATCACTTAAACCTGCGTTGCTTTTGAATAAAGCCCAAGCTTCAATTTCAGTTAAGGGACTTAACAACACTTTTTGCTGGCACGCCAAATAAGAACATAGTTCTTGATTACGTGTTGTTAGAAGAATTTTACAACCCCTGTGATCATCACCAAATGGGATCCCTATCTCTTGGAAGTCAATATCTTTCCAAACATCATCCAGGACTATAAGCATCTTCTTTCCCTGCAGTCTCTGCCATAGTTCATTTGCTCTCCCTTCTTTACTCTTCTTGACAAATTTCAGATCTAAACCATCTGCCATTTGATCCTGGATGCCTGTGACATTTGGATTCTCGGACACCGTAGCCATCAAAACTTCATCAAACAACTGCAACTCTTTGGCCCTCCTGGCTACTTCTTTCACCAGGGTGGTTTTACCCACTCCTCCCATGCCGTACAGTCTGATCATATTGACCTTGTCATCTTTGAGAGCTTTCATAATCTGTTTGAAAGCTTCTTTTGACGATCCTGAGAGTGTGAATTCCTTTGATGGAAGAAATTTTATCTCTTGAAGAGGTGCTTTGTGGGACACTTTTGGAAACTTTCTGCTATTTTCTTCAAGTTTTCTCAAAGTCGCTGTCTTCTTTGCCAGTGCCTTGCTTAACTTGAATTGTCGCATCCAATTTGGACACCAAGTAAAGCAACTGCCATTTTTTCCTATTTCATTTTCCAAAGGATTCACATCTTCAATTTCGTTGTTTGCATCTTCCAGCCATTTACTGACATCTTTGTAAATTTCTTCAGCATTCCTTTCAGCAACTTTGACATCATTTTGTAGACGATCTAGTGTCAAAGCCAGTTTCTTCTTTTGTTCATTGAATTCTTGAACAAAATTGTTGAAGTAGAACATGTAACGGAACTGCCTTATTGCTGGTTCCACCAAGAGCTCTGCTATCTTAGATACAACGGACCCACCAACACTTTCGATAGCCATTTTCCACCAGTCTCTGTATGGAAGGTTGATGATGATCACTTTGACACCTGCACGAATGATACTAGCTGCTCATCGCTTCCAACAACACATCTAATCAATCTAAAGCTATGATCGGTCAATGTTTTTTTTAAAAAAAAGTTACGAATAAGGAGAAAAAAAGACTTGCAAGGAAGTATAATTAATGGAACGAACTCAACAAAGGATCAATCTTAGCCAACGAAAATCTGTAGTGACCATCTCTGCATCATACACTTATTTAATTATTTTTATCTACACAACAGCTTTATCTAATGAAGCTGATTTGGTTTCAATTTTATTAACTTAATTTTAAACACTCATTTCCTCCATTATTAAGTAATGGGAATATCTATCCTTTCTTTTTATATATATAGCTCATAGATCCATGTGCTTTTTCCATAAGACAAAGATAGAAATACCTTTTTCTTGTTTTTCTCAAAACCAATAAAAAGAATTTCATTAGTGAAAGATAGCATACCACCGATTTAACGAATACATTGAAAAAAATTAGTTCACACTTACGAGTGTAAAGCAGCAATTCCCACAAAAATGCAAATTTATGACCTAATTAAGATAAAAAGCATAATATAAAGAGAATGACAAACAAATAAAAGAATAATATGTACAAGCACTCACCTAGCAAAGAGAGAAGGGAATGGAAGGCTGATGAAGATCACTTTGACCCTGCACGAATGATACTAGCTCCTCTTTGCTTCCAATAACACATTAATCTAAAGCTATGATCGGTAAATGTTTATTTTTTTTTTTTTTTGAAAATTATGAATAAGGAAGAAAAAAAAGAGACTTGCAAGGAACTCCACAAAGGATCAAAATTAGGCAACTAAAATCTGCAATGACTATCTCTTGCACCACACGCTCAAGTAATAAGACCTGCCCATTACATTATACAGAAAGCTAAAAGAACAAGGCTATTGGTAGCATCCACCAAGGTTTTATTTCATTTCAGTCCTTTTATTTTTTTCTATTTCACCCTTCGATGCTTCAAATGGTTTTTTTTTTTAAATTTGATTTAATGGGGTGTTGTTTTTCTCTTGAGTTGTTGTGATTACCCTCGCATATGCGCTATGCTGGGAATTACAATTACAAATTACAGTTTCAAATTTAGAAAACAATTAAGAGAAAGGACCTGTCACATGGAGATAAGGTAATCCGAGAAGCCAATAGATTGTCGTCACTTGTTCAACCTTATCTCCTCCTTACAGTTTTTTTTTTTCAATGTTTTTTCAATTGAATTTGCATGAGTTTTGTTTTAAAATATATTAAATTAATATTTTTTATGATTTTAATATATCAATATAAATAATTTAAAAAATTATTCAAATATATTTTTAAATAAAAATAATTTTTAAAAATATCTTACATTACATTACAATATCAATCATTAATCTTCCTCTAGTTTTACTTTTATCATTTTTTTCTTTCTTATCTCTTAATTATTAGGGGCATAGCTGTTGTACTTGACCTGATTATGGACTAACCTCGAAAAAAAATTTATAGATTACTTGGTCTTTCAATTCACTTACAAATAGTCAAATCAATTGTTTTTATTAAAACAATAATATACAAGAAGACAAACCCTAAAATAGGTTTGATGGAAATATAGAAATTAACTAGGGAGAGTCTATTCCAACTATACAACCTTATTCTGCCTTGTCTTTTAGCACCACAGATTTCCTCTCTGATTGAGGTCATAAAATCGTGTTCTTGCTTTTCAAAACATTCTCCTGTTCCTCTTAGCACGAGATAGAATATAGAGCTAAAAAAACTTTACCTTATTTCAGCGGTCCTGACGAAAGCAAGGAAATAATGGTGAGAAGAGGTCACTTCCCTGTCATTTTCACGACGACAATAATGTTGTTTTACAAACTTTGCATATGATATTAATAACAAAGATAGTAATGGTGATTATCGCGAGGACAACAATAATTACAATAATGTTTTAAAAAGTTTGCATATGATATTAATAACACAGGTTTTCTTTTCGTCTAAAAACACCATAAAAACCTCTATGTGTCAAAAATAAAATCCCAAAATCATTCAAACAATAAAAATTAACCAAATAAAAAATCTAAATGAAACTCAATGTATTTTTGAGGCATCTTTATAGAAATAAACTACCACTATCAAGCTTCTCTCATATAATAAAACTTGTTGATATCAAAAATAATAAGTTTTGTCTTTGAAAAATGCTCATTCACAAACTTCACCTCTCTTTCATTGTTTTCAAACGACTTTCTCTCTTATTTCTTAAACTCAAGGATTTATAATGTTAAGAAAATAAAATTTTGAACTAAAATTAAAATTGCAAAAACTAAAGGAACTGTAGAATAAAAAAAAATATGTGAACTAAACATAACATTTTCTAACAAATTTAAGATTGATTATTGGATTTCTTCTTATTTTATACTTTGGTACTCTATTGTTGAATTTTTTTTTTTCTTTCCTTAATAAATTTTAGGTATAATTAAAAAAAAATCTCCTATACTTTTGGTTTGGTTTTTTTTTTTTCAATCTAAGATTTGGAAAATTATGATTTGCCTCATTGTTCAACAGGAAAAGGCAAATTAGATGAAAATATTTTTTTTCCTTAGTATATAATAAATGTAAGTCTACTTAATTTTCTTACAAACCTTGTTTCTTTCTCTCAAACATGATTTCTCTCTCCAACCTCTCTCTAAAGCAAATTTGGCAAAATTCAACCTTTTTCTTCAATTTTCTTTCCAATCAAACTCCTAATTGGTCCTCAAAATTATAGTTGGCCTGATTGTATCTATTTTAGACCACTTCTTGCTTTTAAAAATTTATTATCTGTTTGATTTCATCCCAAATCATAATTTTTTTTTATTATATTTTTTTTAAATTTTTGATACTTTTTCAACAATTGTTTCTTTTTTAAAAAAATATGCCTAATTTTGTTCAAGATTTAATGATAGGATTAGGTAAGGGGTATTTTATACCCAAAATTTTTTTTATTTATTTAATTTTTAACCCATAACACCTACAAAACACCCTATAGACCATGATAAATCATTTATGGCCTCAAATAACCCAGTAATTAGTCAAAAAACCCAAAGCAACTTGAATTAACTTTTTTTGCTTTTGAGGAAGACAAAAAACACCTAAGTAAAACTCTTAGACAAGGGGAAAGACAAAGAACACCTAAGTAAAACTCTCATTGACGAATGAATCTTACTAACACCAAAATCAACCTTTTACATGGCTAGGATCGATGTCAACTAATGACTTTCTCTTTCTTCAACTCGAATCCAACAACCTTCTCTCTCATCTCTCAAACCAATGATTGAAAAGAAAAAAAGTAAAATTTTCAATAAAAAAATGAATTTTCAAAAACTAAAAGGACCGAAAAATTATAATTTAAACAAAGTGAACTTCTCTCGCTAATTTTGAATCTGCCACCTATTTTTTTTGCCCTTTTTCTCTTTGGTCCCCAATCTTTTTAATCTTACCCTTTCATAACAAACCAAAAGCAATTGGCCATCAATTTGACCACAAAATGATAAAATTAAGAAGAAAAAATTAAAAGAAAAAAAATCACCACTCCAGTTCATAATGAAATGTGAGAGGCTTCATAGTGAATGGTGCTATCATAAAATCACCTCATAGTTTATTAATTTATTTTGTTTATGTTATGTCTTGGTTAGAAATACTTGACCCACTAGTTGTTTTTTCTTCAAAAATCCACAAAAAGTAGTGTAACACGAGATAGGTGGCTCGCGCTATATCGTGGGTAGACCCAATTTTTTTTCAACATAAAAAAAGGATCCTAAGGCAATGCAAGCACTCATAAAAAACAAAAAAAGTTAAGATTCGAGTCATTGACTCAATTATGATTAATAAGATCAGCTAATTGAAAAACACAAATGACAAATACCACGACTATAAAAAAATTAAAGAAAAAATGACACTAAAAAAAGGTAAAAAAATAAAATTGAGCCCATCCATGTTAGCATGCAAAATATGCGACTTGGTCATGACATTGGTATAACCCCATAGAAAAAAAATAAATAAAATCTTTAAGCTCAATTATTAAATAACCTAATATCAAAGGATGAAGCTAAAAAAACAACGAAAAAACAACTCCAGTTAAACTAGGTTAACCTATTAACTCCATGATTATAGGTATAAGATTGAAGTATCTATCAAATGTTGAAATACGAAATAAAAAAAATCAAATGTTGAAGGATCTTATCTGATAATTGTCGCACGTCTAAAAAATAATCCGCACGGCATCGGCTGGCGATCTTATCGTTTGCGTTTGATTTGAATTTGATTGGTTCGTTAGAGTCGCCACCTAGTAATTTATTGAAGGCTACTAAGAAACCAGATATACTAGTCTTGTCAAAGATTCACGAGTAAAGAACTGATTGTGATTAAAGAAAATATTAGCACCCCTAACGCACCCTACCTGAGGTAGACTACTTCGCGAATTTGATATGCTTAAAAAAGTTTTAATAATTACTTTTTCATCAGATATTAGAAATACAACTTACATATAAATTAATAATTCTAATTCTTGATCGTGATCCAATCAAAATATTAAATTCTTCTTTAATCTTTGCAATTTCATCATAAAAAATATATATAAAAATAAAACAAACACACACATTCACTTTTACTATATTTTTGTTTCTTTTCTTTTCTTTCTCTTTTTTTTTTTACATCCACAATACAAAATAAAAATTCAAAACAAATAAATAAAAAATACATTAAAATTACAATAACAACACCAAAACAATCTGGAATTTTCAGGGAACAATTCTGCAAGCCGGAACAGTGTTCGGCTGGATTTCTGGGCGCGGGAACAGTGCGGCGCGTCTTCCCACGCGCCATCGCCACTGGCGGCGCGTGGGTTCACGCGCCGCCACGAGAAGAACCCAGCAACAGGGGGTGTCTGGATCGACTTCTTCCCCTCTTCTTTTCCTCGTCGGCGGTGATAACCATGACCTGCAAAGCAACAGAAAACGCAAAAAACAACTGCTTTAATCTTCTTTCACAGTTTTGGGATCTGCCTCTCTCTTCTCCTTTAGATCTGCAGATCGGCTCTTCTATGGGTTGCTTGCCTTCCCCTTCGCTTTGGGTAGCTGGCAAAAGGAGGAAGGATGGCTGCTGCTGTGTGACTTGGTGAAGGCCGGCGTTGATGGAGAAGAAATCTGCTGGTCTGATCGTCGGCTTCAGTTGTCTTCGCTGCTGTCACCTGCGGCTGCTGGAGCTGCGGTGGAGATGGAAGAGGTTGCTGGCAGTGTTGAGGCGGAGGAAAGGATGGTCTCCTCTCCTGGTGGTAGCAGCGGCAGTTGGGGCTCGCTGCTGGTTGAGGAGACGCTGCTGCTGGCCGGTTGGAGTGGCCAGCAGCTGTGGGGAGGTGCAGAAGCCGGTCTCTGTCTGTGTTGCCAGAGAGGGAAGGTCTGGAACTGGAGGGGAACAGCTGGGATAGAGATGAGGGGGGTTGGATTGTGGTGGCCGAGAGAAGGGCCTCTGGTTTCTTTGCCAAGGGAAGGGCAGTGGCTGTTTGAGAGAAAACCGGCTGAGGGAAGGGGAAGTTCTGTGTGCAGAAGAAAAGGGGCTCTCGGTTCAA